>Ga0129307_1001902_pt1 | contig 19264 bp, 11 predicted proteins | sample P1105metagenome_FD_94437 | JGI IMG/M metagenome (GOLD analysis project Ga0129307, IMG submission 94437) | Capybara group fecal microbial communities from Wisconsin, USA - P1105 metagenome | ecosystem: Host-associated > Mammals > Digestive system > Large intestine > Fecal | place: USA: Wisconsin... | reverse complement strand
TCCAGCAGTTGAGGGTATGACGAAATACGCTGCTATGATTATTGACCCTTTAGCTGTAAAAAAAGAACTTCAAAAGGCGATAGATATCGCCAATCAAGGAAGAAAGGGCCCAGTGTGGCTGAGTATTCCTCTCAATGTTCAAAGCACCATAGTGGATACAGATGACCTGTATCCAGTAGAGGTAATCGAAGAACTTCCATACAATTTAGATAACAATAGAATAGAGATACTTAATTCTTTGATTGAGAAATCAAAGCGACCAGTGATATTGGCTGGCTCAGGTATAAGAACTGGAGATGCCATAGATGAATTTAGAGCATTTGCAGAAAGGATGAATATACCTGTTGTTAGTGGAGCATTATTGCCAGACATTATGTATGAAGGTGCAAAGAATTTCTATGGCACATCTGGTAATGTGGGTGAGAGACGTGGCAATTTCATACTGCAAAACTCGGATTTGATTATAGCAATAGGAAACAGCTTGGCGCTTAAGCAAACAGGATTCAACCAGGAGGCTTTTGCACCAAAAGCTACAATTGTAATGGTTGATGCTGGTGAAGATGAATTTAAAAAACCAGGAACAAGAGTAGATTATGAAATATATTGCGATGCAAAGCTATTTTTGAATACAGCTATAGACTCTGTTGCTCCTTGGGAAGTTAATAAAGAGTGGATAGACTACTGTGATTCTATAGAAGAGATTTTAGGAGATATTGATGCACCAGCAGAATGTAAGCCTGAAGAGAGAGTGCCACAGTCTGTATTTTGGAATGTAATGAACGACAGAATGGAAGATGGCGCAATGGTTGCACTTGGAAACAGTCCTGGAGGTGCAGGTAGACTACAACATCCTGTTAAAAAACCTAATCAAAGAGTAATAGTAAACTATAATAGTGGCTCGATGGGAGATGATTTGCCAGAAGCTATAGGAATGATAGCGGCAGGTGCCAGTGAAGTAATTTGTGCTACAGGCGATGGCTCTATAATGATGAATTTACAGGAACTACAGACGATAAAGTATCATAATTACAATATAAAGATTGTTGTATTTTCAAATGAGGGATATGGTGCAATTAGACAAACAAATAAAAACTTCTTTGAAGGCCTGTACATAGGTTGCGATGAAAGCAGTGGAGTCAGTATGCCAGATTTTGAGAAGGTAGCACATGCATTTGATATGCCATTTAAAAGATGCGAGAACGTGTCTCAATTAGATGAATCCATAGATTGGTTAATAAAAACTAAAGGGCCTATTATTCTTGATTTATGCCAAAGAATAGATGATCCAATAATTCCAAAAGTAATGTCAAAAATGAATGAGGACGGAAGTTTCTTTACACCACCATTACATGATATGTATCCATTCTTAAATGGTGACAGTATAAAAAAATTAACTTTATAACTATCATATAAAATTTGGAGAAATTATTGAAATATGAAACTTATATCAATATGTATACCCTGCTATAACGAAGAAAAGAATATTCCTATTTTACTTGAGCAAATATTTGCAAGCATAAATGATCTGAAATATGATTTTGAAATAATATTTACGGATAATGATTCTAGTGATGGTACGGTTGAAGTATTATCTAAATTTGCTGAGGCTGATAGTAGAGTAAAAGTATTAGTAAACAATAGAAATTACGGTATTGATGGTAGAAGCGGAAGAAATACATTTAAATATGTTAATGGCGAGGCTGTTATATGCATGGCGGCAGATTGTCAGGATCCTCCAGAATTAATACCTAAATTTTTAGAGTACTGGGAACAGGGGTATAAAGTTGTATGTGGGCAAAAGGAAGGTAGTGAAGAGGGCATAATAAAATATAAATTGCGAAGTATTTATTATAATATTATTGCTAGACTTTCAGAAATTCCGCAAATAAAACACATATCTGGGATTACATTATTGGATAAAGAAGTTATTAATGAGTGGCTTAAAACGGACTACGATTATTACCTTAGATTTGCGCTTGCTGATATGGGGTATGATATCAAGTTAGTGCCTTATATTCAGCGAGCTAGAAAAAACGGAAAATCTTCATATAATATGTGGAAATCGTTAACTTTTGCTATTAATTCAATGGTCACAACTTCAACTACGCCAATAAGAATGATTACAATATTAGGCTTACTTTTGGCGATTGCAACTTTTTTAATTGGTGTTGTTTATTTAATAATGAAAATGGTATATTGGCATGCTTATCCTGCGGGTACAGCACCTATATTAATAGGAATGTTCTTTTTAGGGGCAATACAGTTGTTTATGCTTGGTATTATAGGTGAATATATTGGGATTATTCTAAAAAAAGTTACAAGACAGCCAAATGTTATTATAAAAAAGAAAATAAACATTAAGGATGATGACAAAGAATAATAATGAAGTATGGATTATTAGTGTTTAAAAAGGAATTAAAGAGAAGCAACGAAGGATTGCATAATGTTGGTGACAATATACAAGCATTAGCGATGTATATTTTTTACTTAAATATTATGCATATTAACCCAGATGAAATAGTTGAAATTGATTATCATGATCTTTCTTCTTATAGAGGAGAACAGGTCTTATTACCAATTAACTTTTATTTCCCCGGACTAAGAGATGCGAAGGAAACATGGTTTCCAACTTCTAATGATATAGTACCTATTTTTATTGGATTACATCTGGAAACCCAGTTTCTGGAAAATAAAGATGTGGAATATTTGAAGTGCCATGAACCTATAGGATGTAGAGACGAATACACTTATTCTACAATGGTGAGATACGGGATAGATGCTTACATTGGGGGATGTATAACTACTACGCTAGAACAACGAAAGCCAAGTGAAAATCAAAATAAAGTATTTATAGTTGATGTTGATAGAGCCATAGTCGAACAACTACCAGAAGAATATAAGGATAAAATTGAATATCGAACGCATGAGATGGTTGCGCCGTTTGATAAAAAAAGTTATATAGAAATGTCAAATATGGCAAAAATATTATTAGAGGACTACAAAGATAATGCTAAAATTGTGATAACATCAAGATTACATTGCGCGGCTCCTTGCATAGCTATGGGAATACCAGTAGTCCTAGTTGTTAAAGAAAAGAAGTCAACTTTTACATGGATAGATAATATAATCCCAATTTATACGGATAAAGAAATTGATAAGATTGATTGGAACGATTTATCTGTTAATGATTTTACTAATATAAAACCATTTGTTATTGATTGTATGAAAACAAGGATAGAGCAACGGTCATTATCTAAAACAGAAAAGAGTAGGTTAACAACCTACTTTTCGGCAGAGAAGCACAAGGATTATGTTACAGTGTCTGAAAAAGTAATAAATTCTATAGAAAAGGTATTAGACAAAAATAAAGGTTGTACATATGCAATTTGGGGTGCAACTTCGTTGGCGGAGCAAATATACCAATATTTACTGTCAAGGCATAAAAATGTAACTCTAAAATTTTTTGTGGATGAGTATAATAGTGTAGACTTTCATGGCATAAAATCAAACAAGTATATAGAATGTGAATTAGAATCTATAGACTTTTTAATATGTACTCCTGCACATGCTAGGCCAGCTATAGAATCATTGCTTATAAATAGTGGATTTAAAGGTACAATTATTTGGAGTGATGGTAAAATCGATATAAAAAATTAAAGAGAAAGTTATATTTGAGGAGATTTCCGGATGTTTCATTTATATGAAAAAATAAAGAATAACGAACCTTACATTATTGCGGAGATGAGTGCTAATCACGGTGGTTCATTTGAAAATTCAATAAAAATTATTCGGGAAGCGGCAAGAGCAGGTGCGGACTGTTTGAAAATACAAACATATACAGCAGATTCTCTAACCATAGATTGTGATAATGATTATTTTAAAATTCAAAAAGGATTATGGGATGGCTACACACTATATGATTTATATAAAGAAGCTAATACTCCTTATGAATGGCAAGCTGAAATAAAAGCTGAATGCGAACGATGCGGTCTTGATTTTTTATCAACTCCTTTTGACAATGTGGGAGTTGATTTTTTGGAATCATTGAATGTGGAAGCATATAAAATTGCCAGTTTTGAATTGGTTGATATTCCATTAATTGAGTATACAGCATCAAAAGGAAAGCCTATGATTATGTCTACTGGAATGGCATCTATAGAAGAAATACAGGATGCAATAGATGCTTGTCATAGAGTTGGAAATGATAAAATAGTGCTTCTTAAATGTTGTAGCGAATATCCAGCACCATGGGAAGATATGCACTTAGCTAATATTCCAGATATGAAACAAAGATTTAATTTGCCAATAGGATTATCAGATCATAGTGAAGGAAGTCTTGGGGCGGTTGTAGGAGTAAGTCTAGGGGCATGTGTTATCGAAAAACATGTAAAGTTAAATGATGTGGACAGTGCCGATAGTGAATTTAGTATGTCTATAGATGCGTTTGCTCAAATGGTGCAAGATGTAAAAAATACAAAATTAATGGTTAAAGGACCATGTTACGAACTTACTAAGGGAGAGAAGGAATCGACTGCTTTTAGGCGGAGTATTTTTGTGGTAGAGGACATAAAAGCTGGCGATAAATTTACTGTAGATAATATAAAGGTTATTCGTCCTGGATATGGATTGGAACCCAAGAAGTATAATAATGTATTGGGATGCAATGCAGTAAAAGATATTAGACGAGGAGAACCATTAAGGGAAGAACATGTCGCTAAAATAAAAAATACTGAAGAAGATAAACTGTATTTACGTGAGGCGGGTAAAGAAGATTGTGATTTGTTGTTTAATTGGGCCAATGATAGGGACACACGTCTTAATTCATTTAATATGGAACCAATTACGTATGAGACGCATCTTGTGTGGTTCAAAAATCTTTTGTCAGATAATAGACGTGTTCAGTTTATTCTCATGGAAGGAGATAAACCAGTTGGCCAAGTTAGGCTAGATTTTTCTGGAACAAAAGCTGAAATATCTTATAGCATAGATAATAAAAAACGGGGATTGGGTTATGGAAAAATAATAATTAAGAAAATCGTAGAATTAGTCAGAGTAAAGTATCCTGAAATAGAAGAGTTGATAGCTAACGTTAAATCGATTAATAGAATATCCATGAAATGTTTCGATAAGAATGGTTTTAAAGAAAAGAATAGACAATATATATTAAATATGAATGATGTGATGTAATTATTTCTTTTAACAATAGGAGAAGTGATGTGATTTTTTTTAGAGCAGACGGCAATAGTAAAATAGGAGCAGGACATATTATGAGATGTCTTTCGATAGCTAGCGCAGCTGTTTCTAGTGGTGAAGAAGTGATTTTTTATACATCAACTTCGGATTTCAAGGATAAAATCGAAAGTTTGGGGATCAAAAATGTAGTATTAAACTCAGACTTCACTAATATGGAGTCGGAGATTGGTTTTTTTAAAAATGATATAGTAAAAAACAAACCTAAAACATTATTTGTTGATTCTTATTATGTTACCAAAGAATATTTATTGAATCTAAAAGAAATATGTCATTCCATTGGATCGAAACTGGTTTATATTGATGATGTTGCAGTATTTGCATATCCATGTGATTGTTTGATAAATTATAACCTTTTTGCTGAACAATATAATAAAATATATAGAGACATGTATAAAAATGAGGGAGTAAATCTTCCAACTTTGCTATTAGGTGTAGAATATGTTCCTTTAAGAAAAGAATTTACAAATCTAGAGAATCGAAAAGTTAGATCTAGAGCAACAGATATATTGGTTTCTACAGGTGGTGCGGATACAGAACATATAGCACTTTCTTTCGCAAAATATATTGATGAAAATTATACAGGGAACTTGAAATTTCACATAGTAATTGGTGCTATGAGTAAGGATAGGGAAGCAATAGAAGCACTTGCTGAGAAAAATGAAATAATAATGACATATTTCGACGTTAGAGATATGGTGTCTTTAATGCAGTCATGCGATATGGCAATAAGTGCTGCGGGGAGTACATTATACGAATTATGTGCAACACAGACACCAACAATAACATATGTTGTGGCTGATAATCAGATTGTAGCGGCAGAATATTTTGAGAAAGCAGGTGTAATGATTTATGAAGGAGATATTAGGTTAATAGATAATGAAGAAATGATGAAGGCGCTTTTAGAAAGAACTATAAAATTATGTGATGATTATACATGTAGGCTTAATATATCCAAAATACAAAAAAAATATATAGATGGCAATGGAGCGAATAATATTATTTTGAATATTAAGTAGTTGTAAATTAGTTAGAGAATTTGTAAGAGCTTTGAAGGGATAATATAAAGTATGAATTTGAAAAGAAAAACATTTATTGTGGCATTTCTCATTTTTGCTTTGAGTGGTATTTTGTTGCTAGTATTTAACATCGGAAATAATAATGGCCTTAGAGGAGCAGGGACGGTTGTTAATCCTTATCGTATATCTAATGAGAATGACTTACAAGTTTTAAATCAGATGATTGAAGAAGGGGATACTTTAAAAAATCGCTATATAATTCAAACGGAAAACATATCTATTAGTGAAGAGAGTAGCATTTTTCCGCTCGCAACGGGGGAAGGTGTATTTCTGGGAATATATGATGGACGTGGACATTCAATTTCAAATATTAATATAGATAATAATAATGCTGCACTTTTTGAAAATATGGGTGGAATGATAAAAAACTTAGCACTAATGGATGGTGTGATTAAAGGTAGAAATGCAGCTAGTTTTGCAATTGATACAAAAGATAATAATGGTAAAATAATCAACTGCACAAGTGACGTTACGATAATTGGAGATTATAAAGCAGCAGGTATAGCAAGTTCATTTACCAATGGTTCTATTATTTTTAGTAGCTATACGGGTGATATTATTTCAGATAATTCATATCAAATATGTGGAAGTGATGCTAACGAAATTATTGTAACACATATGACTTCACTAAGAAGTATGTATCCGGATGATTATTCTGGATATAGTTATTTTGTTGGTGGGAATGATAAATATAAAGAAGCTATTTTGAATAGTTTTTTGTCTATTCATAATTCGACATTTCAACCTAATAAAAGAGTTGAGGTTATAGATGGAAAGATTCAATATTCTAGCACGTTATTGCATTCAAAAAGAATACAAGGTCTAGAAGGGCGAGGAACACGTCAAAATCCTTATATAATACGCACTCCTGAGGACTATTTGTTTTTTGTAGATTTAGTAAATGTCGGTATTGATTTTTATCATCAATACGTAATTCAAGTTGCTGATTTAGATTTTGGGAAATATACGAATGTTTCGCCTATAGGAATATTTGATTCTGGACACTATTTTTGGGGTACATATAATGGGAATGGTTATATAATTAAAAATCTTAGGATGCAAAGAACTGATAATTGCGGTTTGTTTGGAGAGTTGGCAGGTACTGTAATAAATACAAATTTAATCGATTCATATATCGAAGGAGCGTGTATAGGCTCATTTGTTTCTCATAGTTTTGCACCTGGACATCCTCAATTAATTAATTGTTATTCAAATGCTATTTTGAAAGGGGATGTTGAACGTACGGGGGGAATTGCTGACAATTTTAACGGAGGAGATATTATTCAGTGTGTTGTTGATACTAGTAAAAGCGATGAAAGCTGTTTTTCAATTTGTTCGTACAATGCCGAAAATATTTATGACTCATACGATTTCAATAAGGAGAAGAATACGAATAAATTTGTTAACGAAGAATATTTTTTGGGAAATATTAATTGTGCAGAAGTAATTGATTGTAATATAGGGAAAACTTTAAATGAAAAGATGTCTAGATACAGCAAAATTAGGCATATGGCAATAGGAGAATTTTGTAAATGGGAAGATAACGCAGATTCTAATTTAAGAATAACCAATAGAAAAAATCATGCTGCAAATAGTATTGAACAAATTATATATTATTTAATTGCAATTATTTTTGTCGGTTTGATGATATTTGTTATGAAGAAATATATGGCAATTAATCTATGCACGAATTTTAATAGTACTCGAAAACTATATGTATATAGCATATATGGATTTGCAATATTGTTTATTTTTTTGAATATAATATTTGATGGCTTAGGATTCGATAAATTATTTTTTTATGCATTAAGAGATACTTTTTCTGATAGATATTTCTGCGTACAATTGTTAAGTAAATTGGGTGGTAATAGGTATTCCCAGAGTGGATTTTTCTATCCTCCATTGATGGCTTTAATCTATTGGATTCCTGCGGTTTTTAACTGTGGAGATATACATCGACGTTTTGGTTATCTTGGAACTGATATTGAGAATGATAGCCAACAACTAATGCTTTTTACAGTCTTTACCATAGTATTGATGGTGATATTTTGGGCGTTGATTAGAACTAAAGTTAAAGGAAATAAGGTTGAGAAAGACGTTATTGCATTTAGCTTTTTCTTTTTGGCTCCGGTTTTATTTGGAATTGAACGTGGTAACTCATTTATTTTTTCGCTTGTTTTTTTGTTGATATTTGTGTTTAACTATAGAGATAATAGAAAAAATCGTTTTGAGTGCGCGTTGATAATGTTAGCAGTGGCTATAAATTTGAAGATATATCCAATTATTTTTATCGCATTGCTAATAAATCCTAAAAGAATAAAAGAAAGTATTAATAATATTCTAAGGGTTATATTGTATTCAGCAACAATAGGCATTGTTTCAATGCTGCCATTTGGTGGTATTAATGCAATAATTAATTTTGTCAGAACGGTTACTTCGGTAGGAAGTAGAATTAATTCTAATAAGGAGATATTCAGTGATTATGGTATAAATTATCATAATTTATGCAGTTTGTTTTTGCCAACAAACATTGCTTTAATAGGAAATTATTTGTTACTTATAATGCTAACATTTACAATAGTTTTAGCTTTTATCTTTGATGTTAAAGACTATAAAAAAATAATATTGTTATGTATTAGCATTTGTGTGCTTCCAACAATATCTTATTATTATGTCACTGCGGTTTTTATAATACCATTAATAGAAATAATGAATATTAAGAAAGCAAACAAATACGATTATATATATATAGCGTTAATGCTTTTTATGGTTGCGCTAATGCCATATTATTTCATAGATATAGATATTAGATTGCAAGGGGTTACAAGTGCTATTTGTATGATATTGATGCAAATTATTATACTAATAGAAGTTATTGAGCATAGAATAATAAGAAAAAATAATATATAGTGTGATTATGTGAGAGTAATCTACATGGGAGGAGGGATGAAAAAAATACGAATTCAGGAGGTTATTTAGGTGAAGAGTATTTATTCATTTTTGAGAAGAAATGTCAAGGAGATTACAGCGGCCCTTATACCTGCTGCAGAGTGTGTTCAATCAAGGGCTGGCTTTTTACTAAGTGGACGAGAATGTATAAAGTTTAATACAACCATTTTTGAAAAGCTTAAAGAAAAAAATAATATTAAAGCTATCATATTGGGATTAATATTGACCATACTAACTATTGTAAATATTACAGTATCAAATTCTGATACATTTTATAGTACTAAAAAGGTTAATGTCATTAAGCAATTTGATCAAGTCGAAACAAGTTGCTTACAAAAAGGGAATGGCACATTTCAATTAGTTGACGGGGATAATTATATAGTCCTTCCGGTAAAAGAAAAGTATGACGCCATGAAAATATCTATTGGGAAGGTCTCTAATCCAGTTGAAATATCCCAAATAAAAATATGGTATGGTACTGCTAATGGAAAATGGAAAACTGAAAACACTATTCCAGTAGCTTTGGATGATGATAATGAAGTATTGTCGGTGAAGTTTTCGCGGCCTATATCAGGGAATGTGAAAATAACCCTTGAGGGAAAAGGGGAAGTTATTTCTATTAAGTCCATTTCTTTTTACCGAAGCGGACTCTTTGTTTCGGCGAAAAGTATTATAAGGATGGTGGCAGTATTCTTTGCGTTATTGGCGTTTTTTGCTCTTTGCGCTAGATATATTTTAGGAATAGATAACAAAACAAAACTATTCTTTAGCATAATATTTTTAGGTGAAGTATTCTTTTTGATAAATAATTATTTCACCAATAATTATTTGATAGCGGGATATTTCTATCCCGATGCAGACGATTCCTTTATGGATTATTTTAATATGCTAGCGTTATTAAATAAAAAGGATCCGTACTATCTAAATGCTAGCTATCCAGCACTTTGCTTTGTAATATTAAAATTTTTCCATAATTTTTTGCCACACGATTTGGCAGTGCAAGAAAGTGGAAAACTTTTAAGAGCTAATTATATAGCTATGCTGGGCTTTGTAATACTATTTTCGGTATTAAGTATTTGCATAATAGCTGTTATAAGGCGGATAATTAAAAATAGTTATAAATCTTTGTATTCAATAATACTTTTACTTAGTGGTCCGTTACTATTTACAATACAAAGAGGAAATCTATTGTTGATTTCTTTGTTGTTTTTATTGGTATATATTCTTTTTTATGATTCAGAAGACAAAAAGGAAAGATATATAGCATACGTAGCATTGGCAATAGCTGCGGCTATAAAGATTTATCCAGCACTGTTTGGGTTAATGACACTTAAGAAAAAAAGATACAAAGAAACTATACACCTGGCAATAATAGGTTTTTTGATTTTTATAATTCCATTTTATGCTTTTTCAGGATTAGACACTTTAAAGGAAATGCTACATGGCCTGCAGGTAGCGAATAAAGAACTAACAAGTCAGGGCGCGGGACACAATTTTAGTTTAGTGAATCTAGCTGCTATTGTTAGTGCATATATAGGGCACACATTTACAATCTCAAAAGTTGTAATTGCACTAATAACAATAGTATTAATAGGGGTGGCGTATTTAGCGAAAAAAGAATGGCATAGCCTTTTCCTTATAGCCACAGCATGTATATGGTTTCCAGAGTTTTCTTTCACATATGTTTTGGCTTTTTATTTGCCAGCGGCATTTTCTTTGAACAATGAAAGAGAAGAAGATACTAGTTTAGAATATTTCAATCTAATAATGCTAGCATTGTTACAGGTGCCATTCGCATTCCTTTATTTGAAGAATATTGATGAGTTCCTAAACATTGGTTACTATGCTCATTTCATGTCTTATAGCACATTGGTGCCTAATGTCATCATAGTTGTTATGGTTTTAAAAATCTTCTTTGAAGTAGCTAGTACAAGATTTAATGTTAGCGTTGCTGCGCGAAGAAGCGTAAGGATTGTAGCGGTAGCTGTATGTGTAGGTTTAGTAACACTAGATTTAGTACATACTATTTACGTTAATGTCGGAGAGAAGAGTAAGGACTCGATAAGAGCATACATAGAATATTCTAAGGGGGAATTAACAACAGAAAAAAATTATTATAAATTTACGGGAAAGGGTACAAAAAGTAACCCTTATCAGATTTCGTCTAGCGAAGAATTGATTCAGCTACGAGATGCTGTAAATGAAGGATATAGTTTTTCTAACAAATATTTCAAACAATTAGCAGATATAGACATGTCTGAAGTCAAAAATTGGGAGCCTTTGGGAGATCAGAGATTTAGAAGTCATTCATTCAACGGTATTTATGATGGTGATGGACACAGTATTTCTAATATCAAATGTGATAATCCATATTTAAGCTCTGCCTTTTGTAGTAACCTTGGTGGAATTATATGCAATCTTTGTATTTGTGATAGTGATTTCTCAGGTGAAAACGCAGCAACTTTTTTTGCAGGAAAATCTGTTTCAGATGCGGCGATAATAAATTGTTATGCCTCTAATAATAATGTGAATGGTCGAGTTGCTGCAGGTATAGCAGATCAGTTTTCGGGTTCTATCATCAATTGCTTATCGGATGTAAAGTGTTATGGTGTTGCGGATACGGGCGTATATACAAAAGCTTATGGACAGGTAGTTAACGTTAATTCCTTGTATGGAAGTGTGGATATCCCAGCAACAAAAGTGACTGATGAAGACTTGCAATATATTGACGAGAAAAAGACCGATAGAGCACGTCTTTTAACATATTATTATAATAGCACGGTTTCTAGATATCCACAGACGTTTGAATCATTGTCTGAAAAGACTGATTTAAATATATGGAGTAATGATGGTGAATCTCCTAGGCTAGTGGCTGGAGCAAAGCTAAAAGGTGCCGGAACAATTAAAAATCCTTTTAAAGTAAAGACAATAGAGGATTTGATATGTATTCGTGAACTGGTGAACTCAGGTGTTGGTTTTGAGAACCAATATATAAAGCAAACAGCAGATATAGATATGAGTGCTGTTGAAAAATGGATTCCTATAGGAAACAAAGAATCAAGGGTATTTAAGGGGACTTATGATGGAAATGGGCATAAGATTAGCAAACTCTACATCTTATCGGAGTACAACGAGAATGTAGGTTTATTTGGATATATGAATGGTACAGTTGCTAATCTTATAGTAAAGGATGCTTGGGTCGGTGGTAATTGCGTGGGTATCATTGCAAGCGATGGTAGAATGGGTACTATAGTCAATTGCTATGCGGATGGAATTCTTTATGGCTATGGAGCTGGAGGAATCGCTTATAATATACGTGGTGAAGTGCATAACTGTGTGGCTATTACAAATCCTCAGACAGAAGTATTCCATGGTATTGCGGGAACCGATGACACCGAGGTGAAGAATGTATATAGCAATTTGGCAGATGGCAGTGATTCACTCTCGGGCGAGATAATTGATGAATCTATGATTAAGAGTCTTAACTCTTATGTAGAAAAGTATAATAGTAAAACAGAAGGTATTGTACTAAAGAAATGGGTTAATGACGCAGATGGCTATACGTTAAAGTAACGAGGTAAGTAATGTTTTTTAAAAGTAACTTAAATACACCAATCAAAGAAAAAATAGCAAACGTAACTAAGAGGAAATGGTTTTACCAGGTCTTATTGGGCTTATTTATTGTGGCCTATAACATGGTATGGTTTAACAAGACATTCACTCTATCAGAGGGATGGTCGGAGTTTTATGTTGAACTTATGTCAAGAGGGAAGGTTCCTTATAAGGACTTCTATTATTTCTTACCACCTCTTAGTTTGCTAGAGGATTTTGTAATATGGAAACTTTCGTTTGGATATTTTATCATCTATAGATTTTGGAGATTGGTTCAACGAGTATTTATTGTAGAGTTTGTTTATTATATCATCAGCAAGCGTGTCGACAAAAGGTTTGCATTTTGTGCAGGTATACTATCCACTATATTGTTAAGTGCAAACAAATATGATTTGGTTGGTGATTATAATCAAACACAGCAATTACTAGTCATTCTTTTAGGAGTTATGCTCCTAAAGTACGTAGAAAAAACAGAACAAAACAGTAATAGACGATATTTGTGGGCGATGTTAGCTGGCTTTGTAGGTGGGTTGATGTTTTTACAGAAGCAGACTGTTGTTATAGCTAGCTTTATAGTATTTGGATTGCTGTTTATCGTATTTATAGCTATTGGATTTGAGAAGAAGTGGTATTGCACATTACCAGCAGTTGCGGCTGGCGCTGTTATGCCACTGTTGCCAGTAGGAATTGCATTGATAAGCAAAGGTGCTTTTAACGATTTCATTTATCAGGTGTTTCAAGATACAAGCTCTAAAGGTGGACCATTTGAGATAATAGTTGGAAAACTGTTGCGAGTAATAGGTACCAACTACGGTGTGATAATAATTGCTATTGCTGTTATTGCAGCCAAGGTAGCAAAGGAAAAGCGAGCAAGTAAATCTATAATTAAAGTTTTAAATTCCATTGCTCTAGTGGTTTTAGGGCTTTGCTGTAGTGATTTTATAAAAGATTTTATTACCAAGATTTTCAAAGCAGATTATTCAGAATATGAAACCATAATGGAAGCAGTTCACAATGATGACGGCTTAATTAATCACATGATGGTGTTAGTTACAGCAATGTTTTTATGTATAGTCATTTGGATTATATATCATTTGGTTAGCTGCAAGATTAAGAAAACTAACTATGATTTACGTGCTCTAGTACTAGCATTTTCATCTGTGGCAGCGGGATATTCCACTATAATGGCAAATGGAGATGCATATACTAGTGTTATAACTGCATTTATAATTGTTCCAACAGTGTTTTATCTGTTCTTTAAAGATGTAGATTATAAAGACGCCGCTAAATCAATTAAATGGATTAGTGCGTGTACTGTTTTGATTTTTATTATATGTCTAAACCAAAAGCTTGTACGTGCGTACTTTTGGTGGGGCGATATAGAGGCTCCAGTTTGGGAAAAAACCGAGAGCGTAAATATACCTGCACTAAGAGGATACCGATTTAGCCCTGACGAAAAGAAAAAGTACGAGCAGGTTAATGATATTATTTCATACTATACGGATGAGGATTCGGTTATTTGGGGTTTTCCATATGTTAAGGTATATAATTTGTTCCAAAACAACTATAACATGTCGGGCTTTGTTCCGGTGCTTTTCTATGATGTGTGTGCAGATGACTACGCTAAGGACGAGGCTAAGTTATTAGCCAAGAATCCTCCAGATATCGTTGTATGGACAGATATTCCTTCCTGTATCGAAGTACATGAAGAGATATATCGAAATGGTGGAGCCTTGGGTCAAAGAAAAATAATAGATTGGTTTTCTAAGGAGATTGATAAAAGCTACACGTTAGTTGCACAGGTGGATAATGTTTTTGTGTATAAATACAATGACGGGCAAGCTGTGGACCGCACATATATTTCAAGAAAAACGAGTGTGAACGAAACAGCCGAGACAAATAGTAAATATCAGCCAAAGCTTAAAGGCATAAAAGGTAGAGGAACAAAGAGTAAACCATATCTGATTTCATCGCTTAAAGATTTAATTTGTTTTAGGGATGAGGTAAATAAAGGCGCTTCCTTTGAGGATAAGTATTTTGAGCAGACTGCCGATATTCAGTTACCATCAGATGTTAATTGGGTGCCTATCGGAAACGAGGAAGAGTACGCGTTTAAAGGTATTTACGATGGAAATGGGTATTCAATCAGAGGATTGTACCAATTATCTGAAGACAATGAAGATTTAGCCTTGTTTGGTTGGCTTGATGGCGATGCTACAATTGCAAACCTATTTGTCTACGATGCGTGGATTGGTGGTGAAGACGTAGCTATAATCGCATCGAAAGGTATAGGACGTGTAGTTAATTGTTATGCTTCAGGAATACTACATGGTTATACTGCTGCGGGGATAGCCTATAGTATAAATGACCATATTGATAACTGCGTTGCTATCGTAAATGTGGAAAAGGGTATTCCTTCTGGTATATCAGGCTATTTTACAAATGAGTTAGATAATTGTTATAGTAATTTGGCAGATGGAATAGATGTTGATTCAGGCGAAGCAATTGATGAAAACACATACAAATCACTGAATGAATTTGTCAAGAAATACAACAAGAAGCATGATGATATCACTTTGAATGAATGGAATTATAAAGATAATATCTTTACAATTCAGCATCGAGAGAATAAATAGTTATCTGGAGCGGTGGCTGAGGCTGCCGCTTTTCTCCGTAAAAGTTTTAGAAGTGTAGAATGTTCAAGTAACATACTAAAAGTATTTGATAAATATTTGGATAGAAAGTAGATAAACATTTATAATAATTCTAAGTATTGATTGTATTGGGGTTATATTATAAGGAGGAGGGTTATTATGCAAGAAATGAACACAAAAGCAATGTATAAGTTGTCTTATGGTTTGTTTGTCTGTACTGCAAAGCGTGGGGACAAAATCAACGGTTGCATTATCAATACCGCCATCCAGGTGGCTTCCGAGCCAAACAGGATATCTATTGCCATCAACAAGGCCAACTACACCCACGATATGGTGAAGGAGACAGGCAAGTGCAATGCATCTGTCATCAGCCAGAGTGCCGGATTTGATTTGTTCAAGCATTTTGGGTTCCAATCAGGTAGAGATGTAAATAAATTTGGTGAATACCCTGAGGCTAATTATAAGCTTGCGGACAATGGCATACCTTACATTGTGGCAGGCACAAATGCCTACTTTTCATTAGAGGTTGAGCAGACAGTTGATCTTGGCTCCCACACTCTGTTTATATGTAATCCTACCTCTATGACTGTCCTTTCGAACGAGGCATCATGCACCTACGAATATTATCAAAACAATATCAAGCCAAAGCCTGAGGCTGTGGGCACAACTCCTAAGGGAGAGACAGTATGGAGATGCCGTATCTGTGGCTATGAATGGGTAGGCGAGGAGCTGCCAGATGATTTCATCTGCCCTGTTTGCAAGCATCCTAAAGCCGATTTTGAGAAAGTGACTAAATAGACAACATGGACAAATTAAAAAACTACCTAATAAAAGAAGATAGTATTACAAAGGATGCGTACTTTTGGAATACTGTTGCCAATTTTATATTTGCTTTTCAATCGGTAATACTCCTAATGGTTCTGACGCGAGTAGTAGGGCTTGAAGATTCTGGTATTTTTACAATTGCATATGCCAATGCAAGCTTGTTTTTGATAATTGGAAAGTTTGGCTTTAGAAACTATCAAGTTTCCGATGTTAAAACAAGCAATACCTTTGGCGATTATAGAATGGCTAGAGTTATTACTGCGTCAGCTATGGCATTAGCTGGAGTTATATATTCCATATGGATGATATTTGCTAACGATTATTCTGTTTATAAAGGCATCGTTATAGCGCTCATGTGCATCTATAAGCTTCCAGATGCGATAGAGGATTTATATCATGGAGAGTATCAGCGACAGGGGCGCCTAGATGTGGCGGCTAAGTGTATGACGCTTAGACTGGGAGTCAGCGTTATATCATTTTTGGCTTGCGTATGTATTACTAGACAAATGGTAGTGTCATTAGTGATATCTATTGTTTTATCTTTTATTAGTATGATATACTTGCTCGCAATTACGCGGGGAGGATTTAGCTTTAGAGGTGACTATGAATGGGAGGCAGTCAGAGGTCTCATTATTGCTTGCTTTCCATTATTTGCTGGAGGTTTTCTGCAGCAATACATTAGTAACTCTCCGAAGTATGCCATTGATAAGCTCTTATCTGATGAGATTCAGGCTTGCTACGGCTTCATATTTATGCCGGTTTTTGTTATAGGGCTTTTAAGTAGCGTAATTTTTAATCCAATTATTCATACTATGGCAGAACACTGGGCAAACAATCAGCAGCAAGCATTCTTAAAGAGATTCTTTGTACAGCTTGCAATTATTTTGGGAATTGCAGTTTGTGCATTGCTAGGGGCTTGGTTTGTGGGAATACCAGTGCTGTCGATTATCTACAATACAGATTTATCTGGTTATAAATCTGAGCTTATAGTGCTACTGATTGGCGGAGGATTTTTGGCGGTTTCAAGTTTTATAAATATTATCCTTACTATCATTAGAGCACAGTATACATTGTTGATTGGATACTCAATCGTTGCGATAATAGCATTCTTTACTTCAGCCAAGGCTGTTGAATATGGTGGAGTCATGGGAGCGTCTCTATTATATAGTGGGTTGATGCTAGTCATGGCAGTGATATTTACTGGATTCTTTGTGTATCACTTTAAGAAATGAAATGGTTATTGATGCTCGTGCTAAGGAAAAATGGAGGACTGAGTATATGACACTATTGCAAAGAGATAGAGAGAAATTTGAAGAAGGGCTTGCCGAAGGAAGAGCAGAAGGAAGAGCCGAGGGCTTGGCGGAAGGTGAAGCAAAAATGTTAAATACTTTGTTAAGCCTTGTTAACGATGGTTTGCTAGATATAAAAGAGGCAGCCAAGAGAGCTAATCTTTCAGTAGATGAATTTAAGGCAGCAGTCTCAAAAACTAAATAGGATAAGACAATAGCGATATTATTTAATTAATAATGAAAATAGTGTATAATGTGGGCTGTGCTTGTATCGTCAAGCATAGCTTTTTTATTGGAGATGTTTAAATGGTTTGGAAATTTGTAGATTTAATTGTTAGAACAATTGTGGGAGGAGTTTTTAAACTATTAAAACGAGATTACACAGACGCTATTCATGAGAATCTGATGCAATTTGTTAAATTTGGTATAGTCGGTGTTAGCAATACCGTTATTTCTTATGTGTTGTATGCAGTTACATTATTAGGCTTGCAAAAGGCCGGATGGTTGCCAAAGGTTGACTATCTTGTGGCACAGGTCGTTGCTTTTGTCCTTAGTGTTTTGTGGTCATTCTATTGGAACAATAAGTATGTATTTACCATGGAAGAGGGGCAGAGCCGCAATATGTGGCATGCACTTGCCAAGACTTATGTTTCGTATTCCTTCACAGGATTGTTTTTGAATTCTATATTACTTTTTCTGTGGGTGGATATTTTGGGCATATCCGAGTTTATTGCACCAATTATTAATTTGTTAATTAGCGTGCCTATAAACTTTATTATTAATAAGTTTTGGGCATTTAAGTCAAAGTAATTATTACAAGGAGAATTAAATATGAATCTAGATTTTTACAAAGGAAAAAAAGTTTTAATAACAGGACACACTGGCTTCAAGGGCTCTTGGATGTGCAAGACTCTTATCAATGCTGGGGCCGATGTTACAGGATACGCACTAAAGGCACCTACAGACCCAAGTCTTTTTGATATGCTTGGTCTTGCTTCGCAGATGAATTCTGTTGAAGGTGACATTCGAGATTTGGAGCATCTTTGCGCAGTATTTGAGCAGGTAAAGCCAGAGATAGTAATTCATATGGCTGCACAGCCAATTGTTCGAGATTCTTACAAGGACCCAGTTTATACCTACGAAACCAATGTTATGGGTACTGTAAATATTTGCGAGGCTGTTCGCAGAACACCTAGCGCTCGTTCATTTGTAAATGTTACAACCGACAAGGTTTATCTTAATAAAGAGTGGCAATGGGGATATCGTGAGAACGAGGAGCTCAACGGCTTTGACCCATACTCTAACTCCAAGTCATGTTCAGAGCTTGTTACATCAAGCTACAAGAATTCCTTCTTTACAGACGAGGAATACCAAAAGCAGTACGGCATCAGTGCGCCTGCAGTTACTACCTGTCGTGCAGGTAACGTAATTGGTGGTGGCGATTTTGCCAATGACAGAATCATTCCTGACTGCATCCGTGCGGTATCGGCAGGTCAGGAGATTGTTGTGCGCAATCCATATTCTACTCGTCCTTACGAGCATGTATTGGAGCCGGTTATGGCATATCTTATGATTGCAGCCGCTCAGTATGAGGACAAATCACTTG
>Ga0129307_1001901_pt1 | contig 19293 bp, 19 predicted proteins | sample P1105metagenome_FD_94437 | JGI IMG/M metagenome (GOLD analysis project Ga0129307, IMG submission 94437) | Capybara group fecal microbial communities from Wisconsin, USA - P1105 metagenome | ecosystem: Host-associated > Mammals > Digestive system > Large intestine > Fecal | place: USA: Wisconsin... | reverse complement strand
TTTGGAAAGGGGTTCGGGGATGACTCCCCGTGGGACGGGGAGATGTCCGAAGGACAGAGGGGACAGGTCCCAGTTAGGGAAACCTTTCCTCAGAAAGGTTTTCCCCGATAAATACATATAAAGTTGCTATATGAGTACCACAGCTAAGCGGTGCTTTTTATCCTTTGGCAAGTTCACGGAATTCTTCTTCGGTGATGATCGGAACGTTCAGCGATTTGGCGGTTTTATTCTTGGTAGAATTGGATTGTGAATCGTTATTGATAAGATAGCTTGTCTTGGAGGAGACTGAGCCTGAGACTTTGCCGCCCATGGACTCAATATACGCTTTCAGTTCGTTCCGGTTCTTCCAGATATTGACTGATCCAGTTATGACAAATGTCTTGCCTGCGATAGGCGAATCTTCGCTCACTGCCTCGGGTTCGGCGATATCAAGTTCAGTGAGAAGTTCGTGGTATTCGGTCAGATTATCCTCATTTGCAAAGAACTTCACATAGTCATTTGCAAGAACCTCACCGATACCGTCAATAGCTGTCAGTTCCTCTGCTGTCAGCTTTTCAATGGCGTTCACATCGGGATATTCGGCACATATCAGCCTTGAAGCTGCACGGCCTATATTCGGGATTCCCACTGCATAGAGAATACGGCTCATTTCGGTGTGACGTGATGCCTCCACAGCCTCCTGCATCTTCTGATATGAGCGCTCACCGAAGCCCTCCATAGTGACGATCTTCTCCCTGAAACGGTCAAGGTGGTAGAAATCGCTGTACTTCTTGACAAATCCCTCGGAAACAAAGGTCTCGATTGTGGCTGTCGAAAGTCCCACGATATTCATAGCGTCACGCTGCACAAAATGCTCGAATCTGCCTATATGCTTGGCAGGACAGTCCTTATTGGTGCAGAAGAGAGTCTCTACATCGTCGTCGGATGTCTTTATCTCGGTCTTTTCACCGCATATCGGACAGACCTCCGGAATAGCCGCAGATGCCGAACCTGTTTTGTTTTCGAGGACCTGTGGGATTATCATATTGGCCTTGTATATGGAAAGAGTGTCGCCGATGCCCAGTTTCAGCTGTTTTACTATGCTGACGTTGTGGACGGAAGCCCTTGAAACGGTAGTTCCTTCCAGCTCAACGGGATCGAAAATGGCAACAGGATTGAGGAGACCTGTTCTGCTTGCGGACCACTCTATCTCACGGAGAGTAGTATCTGCTGTCTCGTCACGCCACTTGAAAGCCATACCGTTACGTGGAGCGTGTGAGGTTTCACCGAGACTTCTGCCGTAAGCCACATCGTCCAGCATAAGCACAAGTCCATCGGACGGGAATTCGTTATTCACGATATCTTTTTCAAATTCAGCTACTTTTTCCGCCAGCACGGATGAATCCACTTTTACGCCGTACACAGTCTGAAATCCCAGACTGTTCAGCCACTGGATACGCTCGGCAAATGAATTGTTCTCGTAGCCGTCTGCCGACACCAGATTGAATGCGAAGAAGTTGATATTTCTCTCGGCAGTGACTTTTGAGTCAAGATTGCGAACTGTTCCCACGCAGAGATTACGGGGATTCTTGTACTTTGAACCGTCCTCGATAAGTGAGTTTACCCGCTCGAAATCCTTGTACTTCATAAGGGATTCGCCTCTTACCACAAGATGTCCCTCGAACGGTATTTTTGCAGGGATGCCGATGATATGCCTTGCATTCATTGTGATATCCTCGCCTGTCTCACCGTTTCCACGGGTAACAGCCTGAGTGAGAGTACCGTTGTCGAAAGTGAGTACAAGTGTAAGGCCATCCAGTTTCCAGCTGAGGAAGCCTTCATGTCCGCCCAGCCATTCGGTAAGTTCATCGATGCTTTTAGTCTTGTCAAGGGAGAGCATTCTTGAAGTGTGCTTTACCTTTGCAAGAGAAGATGCAACTTCAAATCCGACCTGCTGAGTACGGCTTCCGTTGAGGATAACGCCTGTCTCCTTTTCAAGCTTTTCCAGTTCATCATAGAGTTCATCGTATTCGTGGTCAGACATTATCTCAACGCCTGTATTATAATATGAATCCGCTGCCTTAGCCAGCAGCTCGTTCAGTTCCTTCATTCGGTTTATCTTGTCCATGTTGACCTCCTTTGGCGGTGTTGCCTTAGTTATAAAATCAGCAGCCGAATTGATCGGCTGCTTGTTTTTACTTTCTGGATGTTGGCTTTTTTCTCTGCTGAGGAGCATTCTTGTCCACCTTCGGCATACCATATATCGGCTTCATAGGCTTAGCCTTGCTCTTGAACACGCTGTAGGAATAGATGCAGAGGATGATGTACAGTGCGCAGAGTATACACGATATCATTATAGCCTTGTTGAACCAGCTTGACTTCCTGAACATCTTGGCAGCATAAAGATTATACTTTGAAATTGAACGGTTAACATTGCTTACTGCAACAAGTTCAACTGTTCCCAGCTCCTCACCGGAATATTCAAGTGTTACCTTGCCGAGAGGTTCATCCTTGGTTACGGGAGCCTGGAGAGAATTCTTATACCATTCTATCTTGTCCTTGCTGATAGTTGAAGTATCAACCTCATCGTACCAGAGGAGAGAAATCTCGTCCTTAGGTCTTGCAAGCACATAGTCGTTTCCGTCAGCAAGCTTTACAGGAAGTTCGCCGACCTCAGCGGTATTTGCCAGAACTGTCTGATATGAGAAATGCTTGAAAGCCCAGTCAAATACGTTCATACAGTCGCTGAAATGGTAGAATGCCGGATTTCCGTCAGCATCGTTGAGCGGAGCCTTCAGAAGAACAGCGAGGTATTTGTTACCGTCTCTGCTGGCCATAGCGATGATATTTCTGCCTGCCATTTCCAGATTGGCTGTTTTGATTCCCTTCATTCCGCTGTAATAGTCACCGCTGCTTGGATCCATCATGCCGTTGGAATGAGTCCAGATCCATTCCTCATGGCTCTTGTGCCTGTCAGGGTTAGGAATGCTGGGGTTATACTGGAAAGTTGTAGCGATCGTCTCAAAGAGCGGCACAGTCAGCGCATACTGTGTGAGCTTTGCCATATCTCTTGCGGTAGTGTACTGAGCAGTATCGTACATACCTGTAGCATTTGTAAAGTGAGTATTCTCAAGGCCGATCTCCTCAGCCTTGTCATTCATCATCTTGATGAAGTTATCGGTATTGCCGTCGCCAACATAATAAGCGAGAGTTTCCGAAGCCTCCATTGATGAAGTGAGCATCATAGCATAGAGAAGGTCAGTAACTGTGAGCACATCCTCATCATAGATGTCAGCCCATCTCAGGTCGTCTTTGTACTCAGTCTCGTTAAGGGATTCGTAAACGGAGGAATGAACTGTTACCTCAGCGTTGATGTTAGGACAGTTTTCAAGGCAGACAACAGCAGCCATGATATTGACAAGTGGTCCGGGCATCTGTTTTGTATCAGCATTTTTCTCATGAATGACAGTATCGACATCCATATTTATAACAATAGCAGATTCACTCTGGATCTGATTTTTAAGCGGGAAGCTGATGGCTTCGGCCTTTGGTGCAGAAATAAAAGGCACTGCCATAACTACCGACGCAATTGCAGCGAATAATTTCTTCATAAGCTCTCCTCATTATATCATTATTATGTCTCCCCGAAAGGGGCGATATCAGTTCTGACTATCGGTCAGAAAACGGTACGACCGTTCAGAACATAGTCCAATATCTATTATATCAGATTTTTTTGTATTTTAAAAGGGGTTTTTGAAATTTTTTTGGATTTTTTTGAAGAATATGAAATTTTCGCTTTTCTCTTTACCTTTTATGAAAAATATGATACAATATAATCTGTAGTTACACTTATATTGCTCTGCCAATCAAACTTTACCGATTTAAAATTTTTCTGTGCTGAGAATATAGCATCGATCGTAAAGTTTCAGTTGAAGGAGCAATAAGATAAACGGAGGTTACATAATTGATTTACGTTACGGGAGATACCCACGGTGATATAGACCGCTTCAAATGCAAGGAACTCAAAAAGCTGAAACAGGGCGACATTCTTATTATATGCGGTGATTTCGGATTTATCTGGAACAGATCAAAGCAGGAACGTGCAAATCTGAAAAAGCTGATGTCCCTTGATTATACTATCGCTTTTCTGGACGGCTGCCATGAGAATTTCGATCTTCTCGAAGATTACCCCCTCATGGACTGGAACGGCGGAAAGGTACATAAAATAGCCCACAATATCATCCACCTCATGCGTGGACAGATTTACAATATACAAGGCAAGAAGATATTCACTTTCGGAGGCGGTCACAGTCAGGACTATGAATTCCGTCACGACGGCGACTGGTGGGAACGTGAACAGCCTACTCACAGCGAGATCGTGGAAGGAATCCGCAATCTGAAGGAACACGACTTTGAAGTGGATTACGTTATAACTCACGAACCCCCTGCTTCGCTGAAGGACTGTCTCGGTGTGGATGTACTGCAAAGGATAGAAGTACACGCATTCTTCGAGGATGTCATAAAGACTGTTAATTACGAAAAATGGTTCTTCGGCAAATGCCACATAGACAAGCACATCCCTCTCAAGTTCTATGCGGTCTTCAACACGGTAACACCGCTGAAATAGCGGAAAAAATCAGATGAAAGAAAGAAGGTCATACCATGGAAGAAAGATACCTTGAACTCTGCAAGCTGTTCGGACTTGACGCAGCTTCCCCACTCAGCGACAAACAGATAGAGGAGATAAGAGAATACTTCGGTGGACTTCCGAAAGCACTCGAAAGCTACTACAGAATATGCGGTGGATGCAGCGGCATGAACTCCGCACAGGATTTCCTGCTTACAGCTGACAAAACCTATCACTACGATCTGAAAAAATGGGAATGCGGCGACTACTGCGTTTTCTATGTTGAAAATCAGTGCGTATCGGTCTGGGCATTCAAAAAATCCGACATTGACAAAGATGATCCGCCTGTTTACGAAACATACGACAACGGCAAAACATGGTTTGAGACCTGTGACAGGCTTTCACAGTACCTTATCTCTCACGCTTACCTAAATGCCGTATTCTCTTTTGAGTATTCAGATGAGGATGTTATCGAAGCCGATGAATCCCATGCTAAGGCTATAGCTGAGGAATTTCCTCACGTCGATGCGGATTCGGGACTTTATACGGGAGTTGAGTTCTATCAGCCGTTCGATGACACAGTAATAGCTGTCATGAATAACGGCGAGGAAGGCTATCAGGTATTCTTCGCATCCCGTGACGAAGACCACCTTGAGGAAACCGCTGATATATTATACCCGCTCTGCGGCTACGAGGAATAAAACGACCTGCCCCCTTATATAATGGTAAAGATCATTATATAAGGGGGCATTCTTATGAAAAAAATCAAATGTACGGAACTTATAATCTCCGTGGTAGCCGCTGAGCTTACAGGAGCACTTTCCGCCTTGCTTTCGGGGAATTTCACAGATACCTATGCACAGCTTCAGCGTCCGCCTCTGTCTCCGCCTTCAGCTGTATTTCCTGTAGTGTGGACCATTCTCTACGGGCTGATTGGGATATCCGCCTACATTATATGGCAGAGTCACAGCGATACCATCACCGCAAAAAAACTGTACATCGCACAGCTTGCCGTGAATTTCTCATGGAGCATCATATTCTTCCGATTCGGCGCACTGGGTCTTGCTGCATTTACGGCAGTTCTCCTCTTTGCGCTGGTTGCAGCTATGCTTGTATCGTTCAGCAGGATAAGTCCCCTTGCCGCTAAACTAAACATTCCCTATCTGGCATGGTCGGCATTTGCCGCATATCTGGCTGTTGGCACATTTATCCTTAACTGAGCATTTATGTTATATTTTATTCCATTATTATTGCATTGATTTAATTATGTGTGCCTGCTATAATAGAATTATCCCAAGGAGATGCTCACTGCCTCATCGGGAAATAATCAGGGAGGTATCAGTCATGTGCAATAACATCTTTGCGCTCCTCTGCAAGCTTTTCGGCTGCTGCAGATAGAAGCATAAAAATCTCCGCTGTAACAGTTTTCAGTTACAGCGGAGTATTTTACGTTAAGGCAACACCGCACAAAGCTTGTGCTGAAGATGCGCCGACAGATTTTTTCGTCAGATTGTATAGAAATTTCGCAGGCATACTATCGTATGTCAAGAAATTTCTGTGCAAGATGACGGAAAATATGTCCGCAGATTCAGTGCAAAGCCGTCAGGCGAGCTTTGTGCGGAGTTGCCTTAAAGCAAGGTCTGTGATCCCGTGGTCATAGTCCTCTTCAAATTCATAGTCGTAGTCATCATATGAATAATCCGAGATGTACTTATCGATAAGCATACCGAAAAACTCATTGAAATCCTTCAGACCCATAGATTTCCAGAATTTGTCATACTTCGGGTCATTGTACTTCTCATACTGCTCGGGAATAGTTCCGTCCTCTTTGTATTCGGTAATTATCTGCTGCTGATTTTCAGCAAAATACTCAAAGTCGGGATAGACCTTGACAAACAGTGCGATCACCGTTCCTATCAGGATCATCGAGATCACCGAAACTATGATTCCTGTAACAGCAAATCCCTTGCCGCTTCTTTTCTGAACCAGAGAAACAATGGCAAAAATAATACTAAGCGGAACTGCGATGATGCTCAATAATGTGCGGAATACAATGAGATTCACCAGAGCGATGACCATTGAAGCGATGGCAAGTCCGGAATCGTTTCTGACATTCTGAGCGTAGGGCTGCTGTCCGTAATAGCCGTTATTGCAGGCAGGCTGATCATACTGATAATTCTGCTGATAACCGCCGTTATAGTTCTGATTGTTGTTATACTGCGGACTGTCGTACTGACGGATGTTTCCATAGGGATTGTATCCGCTCTGATTCTGATAGCTTTTGCCGTAAGGATCATTCTGCTGCTGTGCATAATTGCCTCTGTTATACGGCTGCTGATCCACGGCAGAACTATTCTGATAAGACGATGCCTGTCCGTTATTCACATCATGCTGAGGAATAGTATTCCCCTGCTGATCTTCAAAATCGGGAACATATCTTCCGTCACCCTCCATATGACCTTGCGGCGGTTCATAGGGAGTTCCTGATTCGCTGTTATAGCTCTTATTATCGAGATCGTCCATATTCTACTCCTTTACAGACTTGTTTCCCAGTTCCAGTTGCGGACCTCCAGTTCTTCCAGATTATACGGAGTCTTCTGGTAAACGCAGTAATTCAGCCAGTTGGAAAACATGAGGTTAGCTGTACATCTCCATGAAAACAGCGGTACATTGTTTGGGTCGTCGTCAGGGAAATAGTTATATGGTATCTGAATGTCGATGCCCTTTGCAACGTCACGCTTGTATTCATTAGCGATAGTGTCTCTGTCGTACTCAGAATGTCCTGTGATGAAGTACTGTCTGCCGTTCTTGTTGGCAACGATATGAACGCCCGATATATCCGAAACAGTCAGTATCTCCAGCTGAGGGATACGCTCTATATCCTCTGCACGTACCTCTGTATTTCTGGAATGTGGAACGTAGAACACATCGTCAAAACCTCTGAGAAGCTGACAGTTGCTTACTACGGCACGGTGCGGAAATACTCCGAACATTTTCTGATCGAGGGCATATTTCGGGATGCCATAGTGATAGTAAAGGCCTGCCTGAGCGGCCCAGCATATATAAATTGTGGAAAATACGTGAGTTTTGGACCATTCCATTATCTCGCATATTTCCTTCCAGTAATCGACTTCTTCGTATTCAAGCAGCTCAACAGGAGCACCTGTGATTATCATGCCGTCATAGCGGTCGTTCTTCACCTCATCGAAGGTCTTGTAGAATGACGCCATATGATCCTGTGATGTGTTCTTTGAGACATGAGAAGCCATCTGAAGCAGATCAATATCCACCTGAAGTGGAGTATTGCTGAGCAGTCTCATAAGCTGACTTTCAGTCTCTATCTTTTTCGGCATGATGTTGAGTATGATAACTTTAAGGGGGCGGATATCCTGATGCTCCGCCCTTTCCTTAGACATTACGAATATATTTTCATCGCCAAGCGTTTTGAATGCTGGAAGCTCGGATGAAATTCTGATCGGCACTTCAAAGCGCCCCTTTCTTTCTTAATATTATTGCTTATTTATTATGTCCGCAGCTCTTGCAGGAATCCATGAATCCGCTCAGATCAGAGCACATTCGGCTGTCATCCTTCAGGAAGCGGAGTTTTTTCAGATTGTCAAATCCTCCGTCAATTTCAAAGAGCATATGCTCGATGCCTTTCAGCACACTTTTGAACATGACCGATCTGACAAGCCCGTCGCAGAGGAGTATGTCTCCCCCGTCGTCAAAGCCGTAGACCGTAGTCTTGTCGCTGCCGTAGGAATAAGCGATGTAGCCTGTAACACGGTCACCGTCAAGGGCTTCGGTGATATGGAGCTGTGAACTGCCTGCTTTTTCCACAAGCTTTTCATAGCCTTCGGTGCTGAATCTTTCCTGTATCTCCAGCATATTACTTCTCCTTGCCTATGGCGTTTCTGATGGCTCTCAGTTCTTCTGCTGTCAGGTCACGGTAAGCTCCCGGCTTGAGCATACCAAGCTTTATCGGGCCGATACTTGTACGACGCAGACGTGCAACTTCAAGTCCCACAGCCTCGCACATCTTACGTATCTGACGGTTTCTGCCTTCTTTGATAGTCATAAGAAGAACAACTCTGCCCGGCTGTTTATCCTTGACGATAACAGTTGCAGGGAGAGTTCTCTTGCCGTCGATCTCAACTCCCTCGGAAAGCTGGATAAGCTGCTCATCGCTGATATCGGGACGTACTGTTACTCGGTAAGTCTTTGAGATATGGCGGCTGGGATGCATGATGCTGTTGGCAAATTCTCCGTCATTTGTAAAGAGAAGGAGTCCCTCGGAGTTTCTGTCAAGACGGCCAACGGGGTAAACTCTGTCCTCGACATCGTCAAGAAGGTCCATAACACAGCGTCTGTCCAGTTCGTCCGAAACTGTAGTAACATAGCCTCTCGGCTTGTTCATGATAATGTAGCGGAAGCTCTTTTTCTTCGGGATATAGAGTCTTTCGCCGTCAATAGTGATTATATCCTTGTAGCCGCACTTATCTCCCAGCTTCACAGGGTGGCCGTTAAGCTTTACCCTGCCTCTGGATATAAGTTCCTCAGCCTTACGTCTTGAGCAGACGCCGCTGTCGGCTATCATTTTCTGAATTCTTATCTTTTCCACTTTATCTCCAATTCCGCTCGTTGAAAAAATCTCTGAGCTTTGTGATAATATTTTTTATCGGACCGCTTTTTACCTCGTCAGCCGAAGCATATTCAGCGTCCTCGTCAGCATAAAGAGGAATAGTCTTCACCTCTCTGTCCTTGAAAGTCAGCCTTAACTCTGCGACGGCATCCCCTTTTTTAACGGGAGCGTACACAAAGGGCGGAGCAACTATCCCGAAGCTGAAATTCTCTGTATCCTCTGACATGGATGTAACTGTAACATATTCACACTCAGGGCTTACGGAAAGAGTGTCACTTTCGCCGCCGGCCAGTCTGACCGAATACCCATCAGGAACAGGGATATCCACATTTTCGGCTGTTTCAAAGCCATAGTCATACATGGCCATATGATCGTTCCAGTCATCCCTGTCATTGAGAGTTACGCAGATCAGGTCTTTTCCGTCACGCTCACAGGCGCTGACAAGGCATCTTCCCGCTTCATCGGTAAATCCCGTTTTCACGCCGTAAACACCGTCATACATTGACAGCAGCTTGTTAGTATTCTTCAGCCAGCGCTTGTAGGGCGGAGCTCCGAATTCTATCTCCATATTCTCCGAGGAGCATATCTCACGGAAGATATCATTTTTCAGTGCTTCACGGGCAAGCATGGCCATATCATAGGCGGAACTGCCGTGCCCATCGCCTTCCAGTCCTGACGGTGTGACGAAGTAAGTGTGGGAAAGTCCCAGTTCCTTCGCCTTGTCGTTCATCATGACCGCAAAGTTTTCAAGCGAGCCTGCCAGCTTTACTGCACAGGCATTCGCCGCATCATTTCCGGATGGCAGCAGCATTCCCACGCAGAGCGCATATTTCGTAACAGTGTCGCCTTCCACAAGTCCCATAGATGAGCCTTCAACGTGGATAGCATCGCTGTCAACTACAAACTCATCGTACAGATCACCGCTTTCAAGGCATAGCAGCGTTGTCATTATTTTGGTAGTGCTTGCCATGGGAAGCTTCTCCGAGAAGTTCTCGGAGAAAACGATCTCTCCCGTATCCGCTGATATCAGAACTGCTCCTCTTGCCGAAACTTCGGGGCGCTCAGCCGCAGAGACTTTTCTCTCTGCCGAAACGCCGAGAAGAATGAACGGTGCAAGTGCAGTAATTATGATCCTTTTCATGGGTATACCTCCGTTTGTCCTTTTTGCTAAAGGATATGCGGAGGCAAAGGGATTTATGTCACTTAGTTGAGGGATACCGATCCGTCATCGTCGAGGATGTCCTTCTCGCCGCCCTTTTTGCGGTCATTGATGAAGCCTGTCACCTTGTCGATGATACCCGGCATATTCTCGATAGCGCTGCTGATAGGATCGGTCTTTCCTTCCATAGTCACCATCTTTGCTGCACCATCGGGCGAAATAACGAGGAATCCCTCAGGCTTGATGGAAACGCCTGCGCCTGCACCGCCGCCGAAGAGGTCCTTATCGTACTTTGATGGGAGGTCTGAACCGCCCGAAGCAAAGCCGTAGGAAACCTTTGACACAGGGATGATAGTTGTACCGTCCGCAAGCTTGATAGGTTCTCCGATAATAGCGTTAACGTCAGCCATCTCCTTGATCTTTTCAATGGAAATGCCTAAAAGATCTGAAACAGGTGTGTTGTTTGTACTCATAATATTACCTCACTTCTGCCTTGCGGCGGATTTTTTTCTTTTCAGTTTCCTGAGCTTGCCAGGAATGAATATACGTGTTAAATATGTTATCAGGAACCAGAGTCCTGCAATAACCATTGAGCCTGCACGGAAGAATATCCTGCACGAAGCGTCCCATTTGCTCTTGCTGAGTCCGAATCCGCAGCCGATATCCACAGTTTTAAGCCTTACTGTGAAGACTGTGCTGAGGAAACCGATGATGTTATAGACCATTCCGCTGTACTTGCCGTATTTCAGTGCACAGTCGTAAGCGTCCTCATCAGAGATCACAAAATCTATATACAGATCCTGGAAGTGGAAAGCCTTGAATATCTTCAGCAAAGGGCGCTGAGCGCTTTCCCATACTCCCATTCCGAGTTCCACCCAGTCACCCAGAGAGCGCTTTTCCTTTTCTTCGGTTTCGTCTTCCTCGTCCTCGAAAGGATCAGCAGGAAGTTCATCATCTTTCTTCTTTTTGCGGTGTTTTTTCTCCTTTTTCTCAGAGACCTCAGCCACCGCTGTCTCAGTCACCTCATCGGGCTGAGTATCATCCTCGCTGACTGTTTCGGGGACGATAATATCGTCGCCGCTGTCGAAGTCGAAATCCTCCAGATAGTCATCGTCATTGACCACGGACTTCTTTTTCTTCGGCTTTTTGTCCTTGACAGGCTTCGGCTTCTTCGGCTTTTTCGGCTTGCTTTTGCGCTTTTTCAGCCAGCCCACGATTCCGCCGCCCTCCGAATCCATAACATTGATGAATGAAGCCCTGACCTTGTATGTGAATTTGCCGTCGATGAAGCTGATATCAGCTCCCACAGGCAATGCCATAACAAGCAGAATGATCCCGAGAATGGCCAGAACTATTATAAGCAGAATTTTCAATATGATAAGCAGTACCGCCATTCAGGGCGCACATCCTTCCTGTATCAGTTTTCTTCGTCGATTTCTGTGTCTTCTTTTATATCAGTCATTACCAGCTGTCCGTCCTCGCCGACACGTTCAGTCTGTCCCGCAATAGGCGGAAGATCGGCAACTGAGCTGAGTCCGAAGCTTCTGAGGAAAACAGGGGTTGTACGGTATACTATAGGCTTTCCCGGAACGTCAAGACGTCCGGCCTCTTCCACAAGTCCCTTTTCCACAAGGTTATTGATAACGGAGGAACTGTCGATACCACGCACATTCTCCACAAATCCCTTGGATACAGGCTGATTGTAGGCGATAATGGTGAGAGCCTCCATAGCCGCATTTGAAAGCGGAGTTGAACGCTTTGTCTCAAGAGCAGCACGTATCTGCCCGGAATACTTCTCGTTGGTGCACATCTGATAGCTGCTGTCCAGCTTTTTTATGCAGATGCCGCTTTCGTTGTCGGAGTAACGCTCATTGAGGAGGCGTATGATATCGGGGATACTTCCCGTCTCCACTCCGCTCGCCTCGGAAAGGCGGTAAAGCTCGATCGGCTCGCCGCTGGCAAAAAGTATAGCTTCTATTGCTCCGAGCTTTTCTTTGATCTCCAAACCTTTCTTCCTCCGTTCTTTCTTGATTTGAGGTAGACGATCATATTATCGTCGCTTATGGATATTCTGCCGAAACGTGTAAGCTCCAGCACTGCAAGGAATGTAGCCACACGTGATGAGCGGTCGCTTACGCCCTCGTAAAGCTTATCCATGCTTACCTCGCCTGTGGTGTAAAGTTCACGGAGGATATGCACTACCTTCGTAAGAACAGGCACTATCCTTCGCTTCACCACGGAATTGATCTTGTTTTCAATGTGGAGCTTCTTTGACTCCGCCTTGATGCTTTTGGTATTCAGCGAACTGTAGGCGATGGCAAGCCTTTCCGGTTCATGGACAAGGGTATATGTCATATCCGCCTTTATCTTCATAGGCTGACGCACGAATATATCTCCGCCCATAAATCTTCCGGCAAGCTCGGCAGCAGCCTTCTTACAGAGTGAATACTCGATAAGTGCGCCTTCCAGTTCTTTTTTCATCTGCTCAGCCTCCTCGGGCTGAGGAAGCAGTGATGCAGTCTTTATATATATGAGCCTTGCGGCCATTTCAAGGAATTCGCCGGCAAGCTCAAGATTCTGCTCGTTAGCTTGTTCGATATAGAGAAGATACTGCTCCAGCAGCTTTGAAATCTCGATATCGCATATATTCAGTTTGTGCTTCTGAATCAGGCTGAGAAGCAGGTCGAGAGGTCCTTCAAAAACCTCAAGTTTAAATGATATGCTTTCCATATTTCACCAACGTTTGAATATGATACCATAGATCTTTTCAGGAACATTCGCCCAGTCCGCATCGAAAAATACCAGATGATCCAGCAGCAGCCTCCATAACGCCACAAACAGACCGAGAATGGAGAATTCACCGTCTGTTATGATGTGCATGAGGAATATTGCGTAAAGCACATATACAGACCAGTAGTTGATCTTACGGTAATTTGTGAAGTACCATCGTCTGAATTTCGGCCATGAGAACTGATAGAATATCTGGAAGCCTCCCAGCGGAGGTATCGGCAGAAGGTCGATGACACCGAAGCAGAGGCAGGTATATCCTGCTTTGCGAAGTATCTTATATATGCAGGCAGCGATGAACGACTGCGGTACAGGCGAATAAATCAGACCCGATATATTATAAAGTATAATGTACATCAGGAAATACGCCACAGGTGCAGCAAGGGATATGAGAGTGATATCCAGCTTCATCCGCTTTACCTTCGATACATCGGAATTCATCTCTTTTCCCCAGCCGAAGCCGAGGAGCAGCATCATGAATATGCCGTTTCTGTCGGTATGCTTTCTGAAATCCATTGAAAGTCTGCCGTCACGCTCAGGGGTATCGTCGCCCAGCAGCTTCGATACCAGCGCTTTTGCACAGCATGAAGCAGGCATGAACACAGTCAGCATAAGTGCTCTGCTGATAAGCGTCAGAAACAGTCTGAAAAGATTATCCATATATTATTTATCCAACTTTCCTATTACTGTCAGCGAAGTAACTGAATTATCCCTGTTACGGCTTTCCATACCATAGTGCTGACGAAATTGCTCGCTGCTTCAAGCGGCACTCTGAGTACAGGCACATATGACATCAACAGAAGAAGAGCGAAAAATACTCGTGTTATTATCATCTGATGCTCATAGAACCATCTGTCCACCTTTTCACTGGTAAAGTAGCGGACTATATTGAAGCCGTCCAGAGGAGGCACAGGAAGCAGATTGAACACCGCCAGTCCCACATTTACGCTGAACAGATAAGACAGCAGCACCTCTATGCTCGACAGGAAAGTCAGGTTCTTATCACTGAGTACAACATCCGTCTCATGCATCTGCAAATAGGCCAGCCAGCCTGTATCAGTAGAAAGCATAAGGCCTAAAATAAGTGCAGCCACAAATGCGGCGATCAGATTTGAAACAGGACCTGCCAGTGCCGTAAGCGCCATTCCGCCACGCATGGAGATCTTCTTGCCGTTCTTTCGTGTCTTGCTGAATCTTGCAGGATTTACGGGAACAGGCTTAGCCCAGCCGAAACCTGTGAGCAGCATGAGAACAGTACCGAAAAGCTCAAAATGAACAAAAGGATTCAGCGATATGCGTCCCTGCCTGTCGGCTGTATCATCACCCAGTTTTTTCGCCACCCATGCATGAGCGGATTCATGAAGAGGGATGACCAGCAGAAAAGTGGCGATCCTCGCAGCATACATCAATACTGTTTTATAATCCATATCTATTCCTTTCTTTCGTCTGTAAATAATTACGCACTATATATTATACAACATTTCAGCCTGCATTTCAAGTAAAATATAGAAAAATCCCATAATCAAAAAATTTTTTTGAGTTTTTTTCAAAAAAGACTTGATTTTTTCTGAAAGATGTGATAAAATAATCATGTTGTATTTTTAGACAAGTACATTGATCAGTAAATTAAGGAGGTGCAACCTAATGGCAAAATGTGATATCTGCGGAAAGGGCGTAACCTTTGGTATCAAGGTTTCTCACTCACACAGACGTACAAACAGAACATGGAAGCCTAACGTAAAGCGTGTTAAGGCTATCGTCAAGGGTACTCCTTGTCATATCTATGCTTGCTCAAGATGCCTTCGTTCAGGCAAGGTTGAAAGAGCTTGATCCATGCACGATCTGAAAATTGAGCGTTCCGAAAGGGCGCTCTTTTTTGTTGTCTTCTTTCCTCTTTTTCAAAAAACTCACAATAACAAAACATTTTAGTCTGCTAAAATCTGTGCATTTAGCAGATTTTTTATATACGGGTATATTTTTTCTCTAATATGTGGTATAATTTAATCATCATTTAAGTTCTATATTGTATAGGGTTTATTTTTGAGGGGTAAGAGAATGAATAATAAAAAAATAAAAGATCTGTTTCTGAAGTATGTTTCCCTTAACATACTCAGCACCCTCGGAGTGTCTGTCTATATCCTCATAGACACATATTTCATATCCAAGGGTATGGGAGCTGACGGACTTGCTGCACTCAACCTGTGTCTGCCCGTCTTCAACTTCATCAACGGCTTCGGACTTATGCTCGGTATGGGCGGAGGAAGCCGCTTCTCTATGATGTATTGCAGGATAGAACGCTGCGAAACGGATAAGATCTTCACCAATTCCGCCTTCGCCGCACTGCTTGTTTCCGCAGTTTTCGAGATCATAGGGCTGTTCTTCTCAAGGCAGTTCACCCTCTTTCTCGGCGCTGACAGCCACGTTTACGAGATCGCTCACAGTTATCTGAAAACGATACTGATCTTCTCGCCTGCTTTCATCTTCAACAATCTGCTGGTATGCTTCATGCGCAATGATTTCGCTCCGAAACTGGCCATGGCAGGCGTTCTTGGCGGAAGTCTGGCAAATGTCATACTTGACTACGTGTTCATTTTCAGATTGGATATGGGCATGAAGGGCGCCGCTCTGGCTACCTGTCTGGCTCCGCTTATCAGTATGGCTATCATGAGCTTCCACTTCATCACGGGCTGGAATGCTTTCGGACTGAGAGCTGTACTGCCGTCGCTGAAAATTATCCGTAATATCGCCTCTCTCGGGCTTCATTCGCTTCTCACGGAAGTCTCGGGCGGTATCGTTATAATGGTCTTCAACTTCGTGGTCCACAGGCTGCTTGGCAATACCGGAATCGCCGCCTACGGAGTTATCGCAAATCTGGCCATCGTTTCAACCGCCATCTTCACGGGTCTCGCTTCGGGAGTTCAGCCGCTTCTGTGCCGTGCTCACGGCAAACAGAACGAAGACGGCATGAAATATCTGCTGAGGCTTTCCATAAGTACTGCTCTGATCTTCGCAGTTGTTTTCTATGCTCTGGTATTCTTCAGGACTACGGAACTGGTAGGCATCTTCAACAGCGAAAGCAACAATGAACTGCGTAATATAGCCGAACATGGTCTCAGGCTCTACTTCCTGTATATGCCTTTCATGGGCGTGAACGCAATACTCTCTGTATACTTCACATCCATAGAAAAGCCGTTTCCGTCGCAGCTGATTTCCCTTCTGAGAGGAACTCTCCTTGTTATACCATTTGCGTTTATCTTCTACTCGCTGAGGCTTATCAACGGAATATGGCTGACGATACCGACTGCCGAATCTATAACAACGATGGCAGGTGTTGTTCTTCTTTTTTTCGCTCTGAAGCCTCATGAGACCTTTGAATACAGATATAAACCCATAGAGAAAAAAGATCGTATATACCACATATGACAGAAAAGCCCGAAAGCAGCTTGAATTGCCGCTTCCGGGCTTTTTTAAACTATAAGTGCCTGTATGCCGTTCTCTTTGAATTCCTTCCTATAGTATTCAAGCTCTTCCTGTATCAGGCCGTCAATGACTTTCATTCCGAGAAGCTCAACAGGCGCTTTATCGTCTGTCAGCACTCTTCCCCCGCTGACATATGGCGCAAGTCCGTCGGCTGTCTTCTCCATAAGCGAATGAAGCTCGGGATTTGCTATAGCAGCAAGATTCTCCCTGAGACGTTCCGTCATTTTATCGGAATCGGATGCAAAAAGCTCACGGTTTGTGGAGCCTGCCACATCAATGGTGTAAACATTGCTGAACACAGATGAGATAGTATCTGCCAGCCAGCTGTTAATTCCGTCGGGACTGTCGGACTTCATGTTCATGTTCACTACCATCACTCCCCCCTCTTTCAGCTGTCCACGGACGAGAGTGAAGAACTCCTGAGAGGACATCTGGAAAGGAATGGTTATATCCTGATAAGCGTCCACCATGATAACATCGTACTTCTTTTCGCATACGTTAAGAAAAGCTCTGCCGTCATAGGTAGTGACCTTTACATCATCGGGAAGCTCAAAATATTCGTGAGCAAGATCGGTGATACTCTCATCTATCTCCACGCCCTCAGCGGTAATATCATCAAAATAAGTCATGCACTGCTTGGCGTAAGTACCTGTGCCCATACCCAGAATCAGCACATCCTTTGTATCATCTCCGCAGTCGGACATGAGGGGGGCCGCCATGGCGTAGTCATAATAGAGCCCTGTCAGCTTTCCTGACTTCATATACACCGACTGTACGCCGAAAAGCACGTTTGTTGAAAGAGCTGTCATGGCGTCGTTGTCCTTGACCTGAAGGTAGTTGTAAACGGATTCGCCTTCGTATGTCAGGTCCTTATCCCAGAACGCAAAGCCTATGGACGGCGACACGAAACAGCACACCAGAAACAGCGATGCGGCTGTGATGACCTTGGACTTTCCACGCTTGCTGTAAAGGAAGTAGATAACCGCTATAATTAAAAGTATAGCCGCAAAAATCAGGAAAGTAACAGCTGTTCCTACGGCTGGTATCGAGACAAATGTGGGAATGAATGTGCCGATTATGCTTCCTATAGTGTTGAATGCTCCGAGAGTTCCCACAGTTTTGCCGCTGTCGTCAAGGCTGTCTACCGTGTACTTCACCAGCGACGGAGTGACAGTTCCCAGAAGGAAAAGCGGAAAAACGAACACTATCATGCAGGTAAGGAATGCCGCCCACACAAGGAAATTCGTGCTGACCGTGAGGACGAGAAGTCCTGCGATGCCGGCGATAACGAACTTTCCTGCAAATGGGATCGCCGCTATCCACACCGCCGCCACAAGCATACGCTTGTACAGCCTGTCAGGATCGGGATCCTTGTCAGCGCTTTTGCCGCCATAGATATTTCCCAGAGCCATAGCGATCATGATAGTGCCGATGATTATTGTCCAGACGATCTGAGATGAGCTGAAATAAGGCGCAAGAAGACGGCTTGCTCCCAGTTCCACAGCCATTACGGACATACCTGCGAAGAACTCGGTCATATACAGGTACCATTTATTATTAAGAATCTTCGGTATTTCTCTTTTTTCCATCATAAGCTTCCTTTCTATCAATAAATATCAAGAAAAGTTATAAGCTCCGAGCTGAGCACTGTAGAAAATGAAACATACCATCTGCCGTTTTTTTCCAGCACTGCACAGTCATTACCGAGGAAGCTGTGGTTCTCATCGCCGTCAACATAATAAACGAAATTGCAGTCGAAACCGCTTGTAAAGTCTGTCCCCAGCTTGTTGTTGAATATGTTCACTTCCTCAGCTGAAAGTGCAGACAGGTCCTCATCCTTGAAGGATACCCCCCACTGTTCCGCAGGCTTTCCCCCGTTTTCTGCCATAAAGCTTCGGATATTAGCCATGGATGCCTTGATCGCTTTGATGATGTTTCCCTTGCCGAAAGTCTTCTCGGGATCCTCCTCGCCGATCATTCCGCCGTCCTTAACGTATTTCTGATAAGCCTTGATCTCGTCCTCGCTGAACATATTGTACACAGCCTCGTAGTCATTGGTCAGATAGGCGTTGTAGTAGTTCCTGACAGCTGTGACCGCAGAATCATAGCCGTTTTCAGCCTGTACCACAGTAACAGGTTCCGTAGGGATAGTCGATTCTGTAGACTCCTCAGAGGATGCAGCAGCAGTAGTTTTTTCATCCTTTTCCTTTACAGAGGAAGAAGAACTGCTCTCCTTTGAGGAAGATGAAGATTTCTTGTTCTTATCTTTATCGCTGCATCCTGCCGAAACGATAAGAGCTCCCGCAAGGAGAAAAGCAGCAATTGATTTAATATATTTACACATTGTATCTCCTCCTGTAACTAACTAATTATACCCCATAACCGTGGATATGTCAAGGAGGAACAGAAAAGGACGCACATAGCTGTGGTATTCGTATAGCAGCTTTATACGCATTTATCGGGGGAAACCTTTCTGAGGAAAGGTTCTCCCCCGAACCCCTTTCCAAAGACTTTTAATAGAATTTTGCCCCATAGAGGGCGCTCCCAGTAATACTACTGGTTTTCACATCTTACGTGGAGCGCCCTCTATGGGGCAAAATTAATACTGAAAGTTTTAGG
>Ga0129307_1001900_pt1 | contig 19303 bp, 13 predicted proteins | sample P1105metagenome_FD_94437 | JGI IMG/M metagenome (GOLD analysis project Ga0129307, IMG submission 94437) | Capybara group fecal microbial communities from Wisconsin, USA - P1105 metagenome | ecosystem: Host-associated > Mammals > Digestive system > Large intestine > Fecal | place: USA: Wisconsin... | reverse complement strand
GTGTATCTGGTTTGCTCAAATTTACGCATCCCACTTCCCAATCGAAAACCTATTCCGAGATTGTGACGTATTTACGGGCTTTTAGGCTGTTTTTAGCCCACCATCATGCCCGAAGAGCCATAATATTTGATGAAAAAGTTACGCCGTGATCTGTTATGAACCTGTGCCGCTGTATTTCATAGCACCGAACATCCAAAGCTTATAGCTGAGCCAGAAGAAAATGCAACCGATAACGGGGGAGAGCCACGAAAGCAGCGGCACCTCATCGGGGCGCAGTATAACAAGGCTGGGATAGTATGCGATAAACGCAACAGGCATTATGAATGTGAATATGAAGCGGAATACCGGACTGAATATGGTTATGGGATATTTAGCGTAGTCCTTGAATTTGAATGCGAAGTCAAGGATGTAGAAAGAATTCTGTATCCAGAAACAAGCGGCTGCTGCTGCATTCTGCATTGCAATCATGATAAGGGATGCGGTGATAAGGAATACCACTATTTTCAGTATCATAAGCGGAGTGCAGGGGAGTCCTATCTTATTCCATGAATAGACAATGGTACCGATACCGAAAGCAAGCTGACCCAGTCCCTTTATGTCAAACACCTCCGACTGATAGTAGAAGAAAAGGTTTATGGGACGGAAGCAGTATTTGATGAAATCACCCGAGTACACGTACATTCTCAGGCTCCAGTTGTTATCGAAGAAGCACTGCACAGGAGTTATGGATACCAGTGAGAATCCGTAGAGGAACAGCATCTCATAGTAGGTCCAGCCGTTTATCGACGGGAAATTGCGGAAAAGTATCCAGAAGCTGATGAAGCCTGCGATATTTGTGAATATCATGCCGATGGTTGAGATTATGAAATCTGCACGGTAGCTCATCTTGCTTTTGATATCCTGTGCCAGAATTTTGAAGTATATGCGGAAATAAAATCCAAGTGTATTTTTTTTCATATCATCAGCCTCCGTTCACAGTTATCTGTCTGATGGAGACTTTCCAGAAAAGCTTGCTTATGGCCCATATTATAAGACTCCAGAATATCTGCATCCCGAATACTTTTGTGAGAGTTTCGGGCTGAGGGTTAGCGTCCAGCAGAAGTGAAAGGGGGGCGTTGTAAATTGACTGGAAAGGCAGGCAATAAACGATCTCTCTCAGCTTATCGGGAAAGAATGCAAGCGGTATCGTCGCTCCCGAAAGAAGGAGGACTATGACCTGTTTCATCATATTGATTCCCCATATTGACTCGGTGAAAAGGCATATCGTGCCCACGATGAAGTCTATGCTGTAATTGATGGAAACTGCCAGAACTACGGAAATAATGAAGAACAGCAGGTTTATTCCCATGTGTATTGCGCCGTGAGTGAATACGGCCACTATTATAAAAGTGGGAAGAAATGTGAAAAAGAAGTGGGTGACGAATGTGCCGGAATATGACCAGAAAAGGTATCGGCGGTATTCCATCGGCTTCAGCAGGTCGAGAACTATTTTTCCCGACTGTATGTTACGTCCTATTTCCCAGACGAAGTACATCTCAAGGAAGCCGTAAAGTGCCGTAGCCAGCACAAGGTAAATAAGCGTATCGGTAAAGGTCATGCCGTTGACCACATCTGTGCCTGAGGAAGCATAGATCGCCTTCCACAGGAAATATACTATAATGAGGTAGAGGATGTTTCCGATGACCATTACCACAGCCGAAAGCCTGAACTGAAGGGATTCGATTATTCCTGCACGGGTGAGAGTGAGGTATTTTTTCAGGTTCATGAAACTCCCTCCTCGTATATCTTCTTGATAACGTCCTCGGAGGATATCTCGTCCAGCTGCATATCACGGATATCATGGCTTTTCTGAAGCTTTCCGAGAACGTCGATGACTTTTTCCTTGTCCTCGTCAACAAGAACGGATATCCATTCTTCATCGGATGAAACAGAGAAATCGGGCAGTTCTTTCTGTATCTCCTCGGCAAGCTTTTCGTGGTCGCCGTTTATGCGTATTTTCAGTGTGCGGTATGAACCGAAGAAGCTTTTGAGGTGTTCGATATCGTTATCGTAGAGCATTTTTCCCTTGTCGATAATGATTATCCGCTGACATAAAGCGTCAACATCGCCCATATCGTGAGTGGTAAGGATGACCGTAGTATTGCGTTCCTTGTTCAGTGCTTGAATGAGAGTGCGTATCTTCGCCTTCATTGAAACATCCAGACCGATGGTAGGTTCATCGAGAAAGACAATTTTCGGGTCGTGGAGGAATGCGGCAAGGATATCGCTGAGGGTGCGCTGTCCCAGAGACATCTGACGCACAGGCTTATGCAGAATCGGTTCAATATCCACGAGAGAGCGGTAAAGCTTCATTATGCTGTCGTACTTCTCATCGCTGATGCGGTATATATCCTTGAGGATCCTGAACGATTCCACAAGGGGAAGCGCCCACCACAGCTGTGAACGCTGACCAAATACAACGCCGATATCCTGTGCATTTCGTGAGCGGTTTCTGTAGGGTTCATTGCCGTTGACGATGATCTCTCCCGAAGTCGGTTCAAGAACTCCCGTCATCATTTTAATAGTAGTGGATTTTCCTGCGCCGTTAGGACCGAGGTAGCCGACTATCTCGCCCTGCCGGATGGTCATGCTGACGTTATCCACCGCACGGACTATTTTGTAATCTCTTGATACAAGGTCCTTGATACTTCCGAGGAGACCTTCCCGTCGGTTGAGTACCTTGAATTCTTTGGTTGCATTTTTTATTTCTATTATTGCTGACATGGTTTCCTCTCTTTCTGCGTTTGTGTTGAATTGTTTGTATGGCTGGCATCTATGCTTTATGGTACCACATTTCATAAGGCATTACCTGATATTTTTAGCCGGGAAGTATCAGGTTCAGGAAAAAGATACTTTTCATTATATCACAAGGGATAGTAAAATTCAACTGAAATTTTACAAAAAAATATACAAATTTAATACTGAGCGAAAGGGCTTTTTTCGTTAACCATGAGTAATATTCTTGCAAATATATAAATGGTGTGATATAATGAATATAGTTAGTTTTTACTAACCAAATAAGGAAAGGAGAGTTTTTTATGAATATAAGTTCAGCATTGGGGCTGATGATACCGTTCATCGGCACATCCGCAGGTGCGGCAGGAGTATTCTTCATGAAAAAGGAACTGAGCAGAACTGTTCAGCGGTCGCTGACGGGATTTGCGGCAGGAGTCATGGTCGCCGCTTCAATCTGGAGCCTTATAATTCCCGCAATGGAGCAGTCGGAGCATATGGGCAGACTCAGCTTCATTCCTGCATTTGTGGGATTCTGGGCAGGCATACTGTTTCTGCTGCTGCTTGATACATTCATACCTCATCTGCACATGAATGCGGAGAAAGCCGAGGGCGTCAGCAGCAGACTGTCAAGAACTACCATGATGGTACTTGCGGTAACGCTGCATAATATACCCGAGGGCATGGCAGTGGGAGTTGTATTCGCAGGCCTTAAAGCAGGCTCGGCAGAAATTACAGCAGGCGGAGCAATTGCCCTTTCGGTGGGAATTGCAATACAGAATTTTCCCGAGGGAGCGATAATCTCAATGCCGCTGAGAGCGCAGGGAAAAAGCAGGCTCCGCTCATTTGCAGACGGCGTCCTTTCGGGAGTGGTTGAACCGCTGTTCGGCGGACTTACAATAGCTGCGGCCGGGCTTGTAGTGCCTGTGCTGCCTTATCTGCTCAGCTTTGCGGCAGGAGCGATGATATACGTGGTAGTTGAGGAACTTATCCCCGAAATGTCGGAGGGAGACCATTCAAATATCGGAGTAATAATGTTCAGCATCGGTTTTACGCTGATGATGGCTCTGGATGTTGCACTGGGTTAAAGCAAATAGGGCAGGTTTAGTTGAAATATAACAGTTTGCACGTACAAACAAACTTGATTTATGAACGTTTGCACAAAACTGAATTGATGCTCCGTTTGGTTCCTTGACAAAAGCAGAACATAATGTTATAATTCACAATGGTTAGAAAATCATAACAGAATCGGAGCAAGCCTCCGATATATTAATGATCCGTAGTTAGCTATAACTAACAATAATTCATTCTACAATGACAGGAGGTATCCATGAGTATAGTGATCGTAGGCGGCAATGACCGCATGGCAGCAAGGTATCAGGACATATGCAAGTCGTTTCACGTCAAGTCAAAGGTGTTTACGCAAATGCCGGCTGATTTTGAAAACAAACTTGGTTTCCCGGATCTGATGGTGGTGTTCACCGCTACCTGCTCTCATAAAATGCTGAACGGAGTTAAAGCACGTTCTGAGAAGCATGGGATCCCCGTGGAACACGTTCACAGTTCCAGCGTCAGTGCGCTGAAGCAATTGCTGACAAACTATAAAGGCAGATAAAACTATATACAGCTGTCCGGATGACCTTTGGCAGTTTCCCTCATGAGATAGGGGAGTTCCACAATAGGTTTTCAGACAAACAAAAAAGCCATATATTATCGTAAAAAATGGGCTGTCGAGGAAACCAGCCCCTACAATTCGGCTATTCTTCGTGAATGCTTTTGTAGGGGACGGCGTCCTCGACGTCCCAAAATTAGTTTTTCGACAGCCTGAAAGGACGGATGCCACCGTCCTTTATTTTTTTCTGCAATTGAAATTCACGCTGTTTTATTCGAGCTGCCCCTTGACTTTGAGTATTCTTCTTACGCTTTCGTCGATACGCTCTTCGGATATTACACCGTTAGCGACTGCGTCCTCGATACCTGCCACTGATTCACGCAGATTCTTCGGCGAGAGAAGCATATCATTTCCTGCCTCAACAGCCATGACTGCGCATACAGAACTGCTGTATGCGTTGGCGATAGCGCCCATTGCAAGAGCGTCTGTAATAACTATTCCGTCGTAACCGAGAGTGCCTCTCAGCTCGTCGTTTATCACCTTTGATGATAAGGATGCAGGGAGGTTATCGATCGCAGGAACGGTTATATGTCCCACCATAACGAAATCGGCGCCTGCCTTTATGCCTCTGTCAAATGCTGTGTATTCGTTGCTGCGGAGTTCGTCAAGCGTCTTGTTGGATACGGCGAATCCGTCGTGTGAATCTTCATAGGTATCACCGTGACCCGGGAAATGCTTGAGGGTACAATGCACTCCGCCTTCTCTGAATCCTCTTACAGCCGCACCTACCAGCATTGCGGTCTCTTCAAAATCATCGCTGTATGCACGGGTGCCGATGACTTTATTGTCGGGATTGGACCATGTATCCGCAACAGGAGCGAAATCAAGGTCGAATCCGAACTGTCCGATATCGCCTGCAAGCTTTCTTGCGTTGGCGTATGCAGTAACGGGACCCTTGTCCTTGTAGCTGTACATGGGCTCAAATGCGGATGTACCAAGCTTTTCTGCACAGCGTGAGACTACTCCGCCTTCTTCATCAACGCCGAAGAAAAGCGGTACACAGCCCAGACCGGCGGCATAATCCTTGGTAGTCCTTATCATATCCGTCACCTGTTCACGGGACTCCATATTATCGCTGAAGAAGATAAGTCCGCCTACGGGGTATTCCTCAAGGCCGTCACGGGTAGCCTGAGTAGCGGATGTAAGGTCAGTGCCGTTTGTGAGTTCATCCGGCCTTACAATGAACATCTGGCATATCTTGTCATGAAGCGACATACGGTCAACTATATCGCCCGTCTGTGATGCGAGGTAGTCCTCGAAGGAATCAGTCAGCCCCGAAGATGTCTTTGCGTAATATGTAAGAATAATGGTAGCGTCACGGCCGTCAACGATTCCGTCAGCATTGACATCCGCCGCTTTCATCTGGTCATCGGTAAAAGACTTAGCCTTACCCGTAGACTGTGATGCATATTCTGTGAGTACAGCTGTAGCATCTCTTCCGTCGATGACCTTATCGCCTGTAATGTCGCCGAGGGTATTTCCCTCTGCACCAGCATTAATAGTGCTGCTCATAAGAGCGGATGCTGCGGTCAGCAGCACACACATAGCAGCTGCAATACGTTTTTTCATATAAAAGCCTCCAATATGTGAACTCCCTGACGGGGTACATCATTCTGCTGCGGAAGTGCAATGCTGAGCTGCGATAGTTTCGATATTGTCGTAAATGAATTTCTGAGCCTGAGTTGAGAAAAGGTTGGTGTATGATTCCTTACCGTTTGAACTCTGTCTCACTTCTGTAGTAATGCCGAGATTATTTCCGTCAATAGTAGCAAATCTGTTTCCGTTGCCGTTTCTGAAAAGCATACCGATGCTTTCCAGCCAGTCGTTTATCCATTTGGCCTGCATTATTTTTGAGCCATTATCAGCGGTCACACGGTTTATCTCCTTAGCGATATCGCTTACCTGGCAGCCATTATCGCAGAGTACGAGCTGTGAAGCCTGACTTGCAGTAATGAAGAAGCCCTTTCTCTCACAGTTCTTGTCACTGTCTTGATTTTCACAAAGCTCTTCTATCTTGCGTTCAAGTGCCTCAACTGCTGTATCAAGGCATGAGATTATCCTGCTGTCACGAACGATATCATTTTCACTGACACGTTCACCTGAGATCGGATCTCTGCCATTAGCAAGCTTTTCGAGGAAAAGTTTAGCCTGCTTCAGTTTGCTTATATCATTCATGGGATCATCCTCCGATATGAATATTTTACGCCGCCAAAGAAACCGTAACAAGAGATAATGCGGCACTGTTACAATTATATCAAGAAATCATTAAAATGTCAATATATTGCCTTAAATCAACATGGCGGATGCTGTACTGCTGCCCCCGTAATGACTGCTAAAACATCGGAGTATCCACATTGCAGTCTGGAATGAAAGAAAACACAGACAGCTATGGCATAATCAACACAGTTATCAACGATGCAGCATCCCCCATTCATGCCTCCGTCATGTTTCGGAGGTGTTGCCTATATAGAACAGTACCGCACAGAGAAAAGAGGATCTCTGTGCGGTACTGCATATACAAAATACAATGGAGAGCCTGTTCCTGCAGGGGGATAGCAGGAACAGGTTTCAAATGAAAAGGTATAGACTTCTATATTAAATCATGTTTTCTTTTATGCCTCGGGGAGTTTATCTATTAACTGGAGGCAGAATCTCTGGATTGCCAGAGCATCTTTATTTGTAAGGCCGTTTCCGTTTTCGGATACGTCTGCATTGATCGAACCCTGATCTGTGATATGTCCGTTTGCATTGCCCTTTACGCCGAATCTGTCAGGATTTGAGAATGCCTGCATTACCAGTACAGCGTCGCTCATATCAACCTTGCCGTCGCAGTTTGCATCACCCCAGATAGTTGCATTCTGCTGCTGTGAAACTGATGATACAGGAGGCTGTGTCTGTGTAGTTGCCTGAGTTGTAGGCTGAGTTGTAGGCTGTGTAGTTGGTTCGGTTGTCGGCTGAGCAGTAGTCTGAGTTGTCTGTTCAGCAGCCTGTGCGCCTACTGCTTCAATAGTGAACTTCTGGTTAGCGTTGCCGTTGAATGCGTACTGCTGTACATTTGCGCCTGCGTTCTTGGACTGCTCGTTTACATCAAGTGCAGACTGGCCGTCTGTGATCTTTGTAAGGATGGAAACTGTGCCATCGTTGTTCTTCACGAACTTGAACTTCTGGTTGTCGCCCTTGTTGAATGTATAGATCTCGATGTTTGTACCGTCAGCTGTCTTCTTGCCGTTTACGTCAAGTGCATAGGATTCGCCGTCGCCAAGCTGTGAAACGAGGTAGAAGTAACCATCGCCTGCTGATACAGCCTTGAACTGGTTCTGCTTGCCTGCTACTGCTGCCTGCTGGATGTTTGTACCGTTTGCAGCTGTACCGCCCTCAACGTCGAGGTAGAGACCGCTGTTAACGTTCTTGAATGTGTAGATCTGTCCGTCAACGATATCAGAAGCAGGAGTTGTGGGGATATCAACAGGAGGCTGTGTAACGATAGGCTCTGTAACAGGTGCCTCTGTTACTTCCGGTTCTGTTGTTGCAGGGATGTCTGTCTTATGCGGAGTATTGTTGAACTGTACCTTTGGCTTGCCGGGAACAGGAGCATCGCTTCCGAGGTAGTAGCTTACGTGAGGAGGCTGGTTGTATGAAGACTGCTGGCAGCAGTTCTGGCAGCGGTACTGCATATCGTGCATAAGTGTAGCAAGACGAACCTTTGTCGTAGCTGTTGAGCACCATACACGGAGCTTTGAGTTGTCGTCTGTTCTCATGATGAGCTCTTCTCTCCAGTCACCGAAAAGGTCAACTGTCATACAAGGAACTGATTTTGAGCCGTTGTTTGAGCCGCAGCCGTTAGCTGTGAATACACGGTCGACCTTGTTAGCGCCTGTCATCTTGGAGATCTTGTTTCCGTCCAGGATCTCACGCTCAAGGTCGCCGTCCCAGTAGATGAAGAAGTTCTGTGCAGGCTTTGTGCCGCCGATCTTCTGGCCCTTTGTGTTGTATACGTTACCGTCAGCAGCGCCCCAGAATTCAGCGCCCTTGCTGCCTGCCCATACATTGTCAGCAGCGCAGCGGCCTGTATCTTTTGAACCGTTGATGTGGAATACCTTCTTACCTGTCTTTGCATCGTAGCAGGACTCACCGTAAGGTCTGTCCTCGTGGCACTCGAATACCTCAAGGCCTTCACGGTCAGGGATGAGGTCACCTACGTGCATAGCGTCACCGTGGAGGTCGCCTGAAGTCCAGAGGAGCTTACCGTTATCGTCGATACAGTTAGCACCTGTGAATACTTCCTGCTTGCCGTCGTTATCGCAGTCAGCAACCATTACGTTGTGGTTTCCGCATCCGTAGCCTGCTGCGGACTTGTTATGTCCTGTGTCGAACTTCCATCTTACTGAAAGCTTCTTATTCTTGACATCGAGAGCTGTCCATGTGAGTCTTGTGTAGTAGCCTCTGCCGTAGAGAGCTGAAGGATGTTCACCGTCGAGATAAGCGATACCGCTGTTCATACGGTCGATACGGTTGCCGTAGCCGTCGCCCCAGTCGGATACCTTGCCTCTTGCGATCGGGAAATCGATCGTATCAAGAGCAGCACCTGTCTGTCCGTCGAAGAGTGTTATGTACTCAGGGCCTGTAAGGATGTATCCGTTTCCGTTGCGGTAATCCTTGCTTCCGTCACCGATGACCTTGCCCTTGCCGTCCTTTGTGCCGTCAGCGGTCTTGGTGATGAGTTCAGCCTTGCCGTCGCAGTCAAAGTCAGCTACGCACATCTGAGTGTAGTGCTGGCCTGCACGGATGTTCTTGCCGAGGTTGATCCTCCAGAGCTGCTTGCCTTCGAGAGTGTAGCAGTCGATGATAACATCGTCTGTCTTGCCCTGCTGTGAGTTATCCTTTGCATTTGAAGGATCCCACTTGAGGAAGATCTCGTACTGTCCGTCGCCGTCAACGTCACCAACGCAGGCATCATTAGGCGAATACTGATTACCGGGTCTGTTAAGCTTGATATCGAAGTAGTTATTGCCGGAAGTGAACTTGCAGTTCTCTGAATTTACTACTTTGCCGCCTTCGATGCAGTCTACCCTGTACTTTGAACCTGTGCCGCCGCCGTTATCCTGGAAGCAGGTAGGATCGCCCTTCTTGCTGGTGTAGATAAGCTTGTCATCACGGTAGAGTCTGTACTCAGCGTCGTCAGCATCGCTTGCGTTGAAACGCCAGCTTACATACATACCGTTGCCGTTTTTAACAGCGTAGATACCTCTGTCAAGGTATTCCATGATAGCTTTTCCGTTACCGCCTACGCCGTAAGCAGCATTAGCGGTAAGCTGTGATGCCAGTGTTGCATTGGATGTGGCTGCAACTGCAAGTGAAGCTGCAAAAGCTGCCACTTTTTTTAAGCCCTTTTTCATTTTAACATTCTTCCTTTCAAATTTTAATATCCCTTAAATTTTTGCTTTACTATGGTTTCTTATAAGCTTAAAAGTACTTTTTAGCTAATTCATTCCGTTGAGTATATTATAGCATAATTATAACTGCATTTAAATGACCAATTCCATCATTTTGTTGACAAATTATTGCAGAAACTGTATAATTAAATCATAGAGAAATAAAACATTGATTTTCTGCTTACATTATATTAAAAGATAACATATGTAAGATACATTTATTTCATTTCAAAAAAATAATAGTTGATAAACTATAATCAGAGGGGGATTTTTTATGTTTATCTATCAGCTTGGCTGGCACTGGGCACACGCCGAACCTTTTGCTATTGAACGACCTAACGGTCATTTCGGTCATCAGATAATCCTGACACGTTCAAAAGGAAGATTGAAAATGGGCGACAAGGAGTATCATGTGGAGAAAAACACAGTTTTTATCGTCACAAGCTGCCTGCCTCACTGTATTTACAGCGACGGTGAGGAGTACTGCGACGACTGGATCAGATTCAGTCCCGAACAGGAGGATAACGAATTTTTCTCGTCTCTCAGCCCATTGATGAATGTTCCGATCAAGCTTAATGATGACGGAGTTTCAAATCTCATTGCAGGTGCGGTCGAGATATTCAATTCGGAAATACCGCAGAAAAAAGATACTCTCCATCACATACTCTGCGCCATACTTTCACATATAAGCGCAAGTGCAGTACCTGCCAAAAAAGCCAAGCACAACTATTACGACGAGGAACTTGATAAGCTCAGGAAGCAGATATACGATGACCCCGGACATGAATGGAGTGTCCCTGATATTGCCGATAAACTCAGTATTTCCGTTTCCCATTTCCAGAGATTGTACAAGAACAGATTCGGGGTATCATGCATGAATGACGTTTTCATGAGCCGTATGTACTACGCAAAACAGCTGCTTATGAATACCGAACTCCCTGCCAATGAGATCGCAGAGAAATGCGGATTCAATAACTATGAATATTTCTCACGCTCATTCACTAAATACGCCTGCGTCTCACCGGTCAAATACAGAAGTAAATTCAAGGAATAAAAATGGAGGCGCATAACTGTGGTACTCATACGGCAGTTTTATGCGTATTATTGAGGTAGACATTCTGAAGAAGCCTCTTCTCGGATCTGTTTCCCAAGACTATTAATTTTTGCCCATTATAGGGCGCACACCAGTAAAGTAATAATTTTTCATTTCTTTCAAGTGCGCCCTATAATGGGCAAAAATTCTATTAAAAGTCTTTGGAAGGGGGTACGGGGGAGAACCTTTCCTCAGAAAGGTTTCCCCCGATAAATACATATAAAGCTGCTATATGAATACCACGGATATAGCGGCTCGTTTTTTTATGACAATAAAAAATGTGGGGGGTGAGCTTCACTGAGGAAGCTCACCCCCATGTTAAATATGGATAGATTCCGTTTTATCGGAATGGATCATTATGCTTCGGGAAGCTTGTCGATAAGCTTGAGCATTAACTTCTGGATAGCAAGTGCATCTGCATTTGTAACGCCGTCGCTGTTGCCTGAGCAGTCAGCGTTTGCCTTGCCCTGTTCTGTCAGCTTATACTTAGAAGGATTGGAGATAGACTGCATGATGATAACAGCATCTGAGATATCAACAGTACCGTCGCAGTTAGCATCGCCGTATGTTACGTTTGCGGGAGTTTCGGAAGAAACTGTAGTTGTTGTGGTTGCAGCGGATGTTGTAGCAGCTGTAGTAGTTGTGGTCTCTGTCTGCGGCTCATCACCCTCAGCGTACTCATAAACTACCTGGATGCTTGTGTATTCAACTTCGATCTTATCCTTTGTTGGATCATCGGGATCGCCCTTTTCGGAAGCATCCCACCACTTCTGGAGCTCTACCTTGCCGTCAGCAACGTATGCTTCGAGATCCTCTGATACCTTGTCCTCACCTTCACCTGTGGTCTTTGTGAGTGTGCCGTCAAACTTTACGATAGCGGACTGACCCTTGCCCAGCGGGAGGCTGTAGCTCTTGTATGTCCAGAAATCCTTGCCGGCCTTGTCCTTTGCGTTGATGCATACTGCACAGCCAGCTGTTGCCCAGCCTGAACCTGCACTTGATGTAACATCGCCGTTGATAACGATCTTTGAGAGGTGCTCAGGATCTGTTATCGGAATTTCAACATAGCCGTTCTTATTTATCATTGAAGAAGGATCCTTGAATTCCTCAGTCTTCTCGGTTACCTTCTTTTCCTCGTATATCTTCTCACCGTCGAAAGCAGCGGCGTCATCGGATACAACTACCATTGCAGCTGAGAAAGCAGGAAGCTCAACATTTACCTTGTTATCCTTGACATCCTTGACGATGTCGAGAAGTCTTACCTGATCGTTGTCGCCGTATACAGCGTAAACAGCAGCTGACTTGTAGTCCTTTGAAGCGTTCTCAAGGTCGATAACAGCGTTCTCAGCTTCTGTCATATTCTTGTTGGTGATCATGACAGTTACCTTTGACTCATCGCCGTCGTTAACAGCAGCGTATGTGCTGGACTTTGATACATCTTCAGTAGAAGCAGGGATGAGAGTATCACCGAAGCATCCGCCCTTGCCGTCGTAGTTAGTGTAGAGGTTGATACCTGAGATGATGAATGGCTCACCGCCCCAGAGAGTTGCGAGATATACGCCCTGATCAGCGAAGCATCCCAGTGCCTCTGCCTGAGCGATAGTACCGGAAGTATCCTCGCCGCCCTTGAAGTTATACTCTGAGATAGCCAGCTTTGTGCCGGGATAGTATGTATCGATGGACTTCTTTATAGTCGGAAGGATAGGCACATTCTGCATACACCACTGACCGATCCAGCTGTTCTCGGAGAAGCCTTCCTCATAGAGAGTACGAACTGACTGAACTCTGTCCTCTGCGCCTGTTCTTGCTGACTCTGAGTAGTAGTGGATATCAAGTACATCGAGGAGACGGGTGCCTTCTTCTTCAGAAGCCTTCTTCATCTGGTCGAGGTAGCAGTCCAGGTACCAGTGGTAGTTGTTCTTGGACTTTACGTCCTCCCATTCTGTATGCTGCTCGTCATCGTCGAGGTGATCGAAAGCAGTGTAGCCATAGAGTGCAGGTCCGAAGATCTCAGCCTTAGGATCAAGTTTCTTGACAGCCTTAGCAAGTTCGATGGACTTGTTTCCAAGCTCTTCGATAGTTACAGGCTCGGGATGAACTCTCGGGTGAGTATCGTTCCAGAGAACAGGCTCGTTATCAAGGCTGTAGCCCTGGATACCTGTAGGTGACTGTGAATCGCCCAGCTTATTGATGATGTAGTTTACGTACTCATCCATATAAACAACGCCGTCAGTAAGATCAGGCTCATCAGCAAAAGGTGCGCCCTTTGTGAACTTTACCTCGTTCCAGCGCTTTGAAGGAGCAACTTCGTCTTCCTTGACAGTGCCGTCCTTATCAGCTGAAACGTAGCCTGCCATCTGGAGGGTTGTCATCTTGTAGCCTACGTTGTACTTTGCAGCTTCCTTGGAAAGTCTCTGAACTACCTCAGCAGGAGCATTTGAATCCGAGAGGTTGTTATCGGAACTGTGTTTCCAGTCCGAACCAGCGTTTGAAGCATTGTTCTCCCAGTTGTAAGCAGTCATACGGTTACCGCCCTGACGTACAGCAGTAGTCTTGACGCTCTTGAGGTCTGTGGTATACTGGTTAACGCCATAGATAAGAGGGCTTATCTCCTTGCGCTCGCCCTTGAGGTCGACCTTGATATTCATATCAAAACCTCCTGCTGCATTCACCTTTGTTTCGGGCATCACGCCTAATGGTGCAGACAGTGTACAACCTGCCATAGCAAGTGCTGTCAGAAATGCTGTTGATCTCTTCATAAAAAATTCCTCCTTATAATATCCCATGAAAGACATTTGTCTTACATTTCGTTTTCTTCCCACCATCTTACTGGCGGGACTATCGTATCATCGCTGCCGTCGCTGTATCGGAAAGCACCGTGAGCCCATGTATCGGTATTTGGTTCAATGTATTTGATATAATTGGTTATCGCTTTTGCAAGCACCAGCATGAAGGTTATCATCTGGTGATGGGTGTAACCGTAGAGTATCACCGAATCATCGCCTAAAACAGCGCCTATCCTCCATACCAGACCGAAGCGGTCAAGGCGGTCGATGATAAAATGGACTTTATCAATGGGAATGTCAAGCTTTTCTGATATAGTCTCTGCCGAGAACATTTTGTTTCTTGCACTTGCACCGAGGTACACTATAATATTGATAGCATCGGCATCAGCAAGAGTATTGAAAAGCCTGACCATGTTTGTGGTATCACCGAAGTAGGGATCGACTCCCTTTTCAGGTACTTCAAGAAAGAAGAAGTAGCGGAGATCCTTGTTGAGTCGTGCGATTGCGACTGCATCATCAGCTTTTATGCCTGCAAAGGTCTCATGTTCATAATCTTCACTGAGTCTTCCTGTTTTATCGGTGTTGGGGTTGTAGGCGTACATTGCCGAATACATAAGCTTCATGAAAAGTTCCGCACGCTTTTCGGGAGGAGTGATCCTCATCTCGTCACTGACAAGCTTTTCGATATCACGCTCGTTGTTTTCGATCTTGATGCCGAACAAAGCGTCAAGAGAGATATTGAGTTCCCGTGCGATCCTGGGAAGCAGTTCGCCGTCGGGATAACTGGAATTCTCCCATTTTGATACTGCCTGCGGGGAGACATTCAGTCTTACAGCAAGCTGTTCCTGAGTGAGTCCGAGTTCTTTTCTGCGCTTGACCAGATTCTTTCTGAACAGGTTTTTCTTGTCCATGACCCCGCCCCCTTTTCTGTTTACAAGTTTATTATAGCACAACAACCGGTAGAGTTCAAGCTAAACATATTATAATAAAATCAACTATTGGTTGATAAGTTGGATTTTCTAACTTGATATTTTTGAGCTGATCCTCGTATCCTCACGTTTTTTTCGGAATCCCCGGCTTACTATCTTACCGGTGGAAAAAACGGTGCTATTGCATAAGCATATAGACCAATAGTAGAAAGCATATATTCCTTGACATTGCACTTAGTTAAAGCTATAATAGTATTACTGCTTATTATTGATTTTCTTATTATTTAATATGGAGGACATCATGAAATATCTTTTTCTTTTAGTTCTTGCCTCGGTTATTTTTTCAACGGCGGTTTCTATCAGACAAACCAAACAGGAACGCCTGAGTTATCCTTGCCTTGCAGGATTTGCTGCGGCTTGTCTTGCAGCGATCGCAGACATTGCCGGTGCCATGAAAGGGACTCCGTTCAGGGGCGCATTCCTTCTTATGGGAATAGTCGCAGCGCTGGAGTTCCTTCTGATAAAGAAAAAAGCAGCCGAACCAAAGGTGGTAAGGCGCATCTCAAAGGCAGCACTCATCGCAATGGTACTGGAGCTTTCACTGTTCCAGCTTCCGTCGCTGCCTACGGTATTCATCGGCAAGTACAAGCCTACACGTCTTCCGCTGGCTGCCGCAGAGATAACAGGTGACGGATACGACGGCATCGATGAGAACGGCTTCGTAAAAATGAAAGGCAACTGTTCGGTGCATTTCGGCTACAAGGATCTGAATATCCCTGTGGGCTCGATACACGCAGATATCGGATTTGACGATAGTACTGAATCTGTTGAAAACTGGACGGATATACGTGACGAGACTGTAAAGAATCTGCGTGACAACGTGGCTTCGGGAAGGATAGTCAGGGGAGTGAACAGCACAAGCTATATCCCTTGCAGCTTATCGGGAAAAGTCTCACAGATGGACATAGAATTCCGCTGCAACGGCGATAACGGAAGCGCTGTGGTAAGGAGCATAACTCTCAACAGCCCAATTCCCTTTGAAGTCAGTTTCATAAGATATTTTATCATTGCAGGCCTTGCAGCGCTGACTATTCTCATTGCAGGTTCAGCGGCAATGACTAAATCCGTCAGCGAAAGAAAGCACTCATTCCGGCTCTGGATAACAGAAGTAACCATTGCCGCCATGACCATTGCTCTGCTTGTCGCCATGGTAAAAGCACCGGGGGGCGGCGTGAAAGAATTCTTCATGTCGGACGGCGGAGACCAGATGACAATGCAGCTTGTGGATGCATTTGAAAACGGCAGACTCTACATCGATGAGGAAATTCCGCAGGGGCTGCTCGAAATGGAAAATCCCTACTACTCCGACGGCAGGGAAGGCATCATCTACGAATGGGACCATCTGCTGTACAAGGGAAAATACTACTCCTACTACGGCATAGCTCCCGTAATACTGCTGTATATGCCGTTCCACATGATAACGGGCTCATACATGACACAGAATGCGGCTGTGCTTATATTCACGCTTATCGGGCTGATATTCCTGAGCATGACCTACCACAACATCATCAGGCGCTTCTTCAGCCAAATCCCGTTCGGATGTGCGGTTGCAGGCCATATCGTCATGCTGATATCATGCGGAATATGGTTCAGCGTCTGTCAGCCGCAGTTCTATCAGGCAGCCATTTCGGCAGGCTTTGCCGCCATAACCGCAGGTGCATACTTCCTTGTATCTTCGGGAGTATTCGGAAGCGGAAAGCTTTCGCTCCAACGTACTGCGCTGTCCTCGCTTTTCTTCGGAATAGCCGCAATGAGCCGTCCTACCCTTGCAGTGTATGCTATCAGCGCTTACATCATTTATGCCATGAACATAAAAAAAGCGGACTTCATATCAGCCGAAAAGACCGACAAAAAGCGCAGGATAAAGTATGCTCTCTGCGGAGCGCTTCCTCTTGCAGTCCTCGGCATATGTCAGATGGCTTACAACTATGCACGTTTCGGCTCGCCGCTTGATTTCGGTATCCAGTACTCACTGACCATAAACGATTTCACACATTCGGAATTCCACATGAACTTCATGCTTCTCGGACTTTTCTACTATCTCATTTCACCGCCGATGTTCAGAAGCTTCTATCCGTACATCACCAATGAATTCAGTCAGTTCGACATTCACGGCTTCTACTACCGCTGTCCCGAAACTGCGGCAGGACTGCTTTTCATGGCGATACCCACTGTGGGATATCTGCTGACGGGCAAGGCTCTCGGAAAACTTCCCGACCGCAGAACACGTCTGACCGTACTTGCAGCAGCAGGCATACCTTTCGTAGTGATGCCGCTGGTGATAATCTGTGCTATATGGGAGAGCGGATATGCAGTCAGATACATGGCAGATTTCTCATGGGAGATCCTGATGGGCGCATTGTTCGTGCTTTTCTTCCTCTATGGAAAGTGCCACGACCGCACCATAAGAAAGCTGTTCAGATGGTTCATGGGCACATCGGTGGTAATGGCAGTTTTCATCGATGTACCGATCATTTTCGGGGTAATGTTCCCCAGGGACGAATTCCCGGCTATCAGTGCAAAATTCAGCAATATCTTTGCATTCTGGCAGTAAAAGAACAGGTGTATGCTTTGCAACGGCATACACCTGCTTTTTTATTATTCTTTTTCTGGGAGACTGTCGATAAGTCCCAGCATATAGCGCTGAATTGTAAGAGCATCCTTTGGAGTGATGCCGTCACCGCCGTAAACGTCACCGTTTTTCAGGCCCGCATCGGTCATGTGAAGCGCAGCTGTACCGCTGAGACCGTAAACATCGGGATTTGAGATGTACTGCATGATTAATACAGCATCGGAAAGATCAACCTTGCCGCTGCAGTTTGCGTCACCGTAAACTATTTCAGCTTCATCGATGGGCTGGAATTTCCTGTTGTACTTCTTTGCGTATGCCTCGGCAGTTGAGCCGATATAGCCGTGGATAGTTACTCTGTTGTCCTTTGTTTCCTCGTCCGCAGTTATAACAGGGGAAGCAGTGTAAGGCATTTCTTCGGGGAGTTCCTCATCTATGACAAGCTCGCTTCCTGACGGTCCCTGAATGCTTTTGGAGTGACTGTTGCCGCCCGATATCTTGTCATTGTCGGAAGAGCCGCTGTCTATGATGAGATCATCGTCCAATTCAGTGGGCTCTTTGAAGGTTTCGGGGATAGTTTTCTCGTCGTCAAAGATATCACATTCACGGTCATAGATGTAGATATCCGTCAGCTTTTTAGCTCCCGTGAATGCACGTTCACCGATGGAATGGCCTGAGAAGTCGATAGTGACAGCCGGACCCTTTGATGAAGCGTAGCACAGCGGAAGAGTATACATGATGCTGTCAGGGAATGACAGATGCTCTGTTTTGTTGCAAAGAAGGAACGCAAATTCGGCAACTCCACGGGTGCCTTCACGAATTGCAGCATCTTTCAGAGAATTGCTGTCGCCGTCCACAGCCCAGTTGTCAACGTAGTCTATACCGTCAACTGTTTCGATACAGCCGGTATTTTCAAAGGCGCCGTGACCGATAACGGATACAGTTTCGGGGATAGTGAAGTCTTTCAGTGCAGTGCATCCCGAAAAAGCACCGAATCCGATCTTTTCCAGCTTGCTGTTTATTTTCACCTCGGAAAGGGCGGAACATCCGAAGAAAGCATCTCCTGAGATAGTTGTAACGCCGCTTGGTATCTCCACGCTTTTCAGATTTTTGCAGGCAACGAAAGCGGAGTTGTGGATGTGTTTGATATTTTCGGGGATAACGGCTTTCTCCATCTTATAGCAAGCGGCAAAAGCGAAATCTTTTATAGCTTCGGCTTTTTCGGAAATTTTCAGTTCTTTCATCTCCATAGCAGGCGGACAGCCGATCAGTTCTTTCATGTCCTTGCTGTAGATGATGCCGTTTTCCGATGTGAAGTAAGGATTATTCTCCGATACTGTCACCTTTTTCAGAGTAGGAAGTATCTCCCCGTCAGTTTTGTCCGTACTTACTTTTCCCGAACTTGCGGCCAGATCAAGCCAGTCGATATATTTCATAGTGTCGGGAAGTGTCACGGACTTCAGACTGCGGCAGTAACCGAAAGGCGTATCGGTAAGCCCCACAACGGGAACTCCGTCGGCTTCTTCGGGGATAACAGCATCAGTGATATCTGTATCCTCGCATGACACCAGATATGCGAAATCATCATAGATATTGAACACCAGACCGTCTTTCACGAATTCTCTGTGGTCTGCTTCAAGGTCAGGCAGAGTCTCATCTTTATATGCCGTATAGTCAACGGAATAGGTGAACTCAGTTGCGTAAACGGGAGCGGCAGTGCTGAAAGCCATGCTTGTCATGACAGCAAGAGCCGCCGCAATAGATATAATCTTCTTCATCATTTTACCTCCGGGGATAATGTTTCATGCTTTTGCCTATAAGAAGATTATATCATATTTCGCTGTATTTTTCAAATCATGGATTGCGGAATTTAAGGCAACACCGCACAAAGCCCGCCTGACGGCTTTGCACTGAATCTGCGGACATATTTTCCGTCATCTTGCACAGAAATCCCTTGACATACGATAGTATGCCTGCGGAATTTCTATAC
>Ga0129307_1001896_pt1 | contig 19343 bp, 16 predicted proteins | sample P1105metagenome_FD_94437 | JGI IMG/M metagenome (GOLD analysis project Ga0129307, IMG submission 94437) | Capybara group fecal microbial communities from Wisconsin, USA - P1105 metagenome | ecosystem: Host-associated > Mammals > Digestive system > Large intestine > Fecal | place: USA: Wisconsin... | reverse complement strand
AAGCAGGGCAATGCTGTGGTGGCGGTGCGTGACGCATCCAACACCATACTCTGGAGCTGGCACATCTGGGTGACGGACTATGTGCCGGGGACAGGCTTGAAGACCATTACCAACTTCCAGAACAAACAGTACACGCTGTTGCCCGTGAACATAGGCTGGTGCGACGAGAAGAGGGAGAACTATGCCGGACGGGAAGTAAAGGTACGCTTCAAACAGCAGGTAACGGCAGGATATCCGGGAACGACAGAGACGGTGACGGTGAAGCAGAAAGCGTATGAATTTGTTTATATCGGAAATAACCCATACTTTCAATTTGGCAGAAAAGATCCTATGTTGCCTGGAATCCTTAATTCTGCAAATTTCGCTACTGATAAACAATGCTATACGACTAATAGTGCCTATGCATTTAATCGAGAGGGAACGGGAAAAGTCAATATCGGAATAGCTATTAAAACACCCTACATGTTTTATAATTATGGCAGTGGCATTAATCAAGACTGGTGTTCTCCTTCTTATGCAAATTTATGGAGCTTGAACAATACAGTCTATACGGATAATGATAATATCGTAAAGAAAACTATTTACGATCCAAGCCCTATCGGATATTCGCTGTCTCCAAGCAATGTCTTTACAGGATTTACTACAACTGGACAAAACTCAACAACTCCATCACAATTCAATATTAGTGGCGCTTTCAATAAAGGTTTTAACTTTTACTGTGGATTAAATTGGAGTGGCAGTACACTCTTTTTTCCGGCAACAAGTTGGCGAAATCATCTGTCCGGTGGATTAGGACTCCCGGGAACGAATGCACTTTATTGGTCAGCAGGACCAGTTGGTGCAACACAGGGTGGAGCTGCGGGGCTATCTTTCAGTCCTGGGGTTGATAATCCGCTGTTTCACGGTTCCCGTGCTTATGCAGCTGCTGTAAGACCATGTAAAGAACAATAAAATTAGACCTTAGACGTAAGAGAATTAAAGACATAAGGGAGCGAAGCGACCGTGTGGGCTTCCTCTATTTTACATATAGTATTAATCAAACAAAACGAACATTCATGAAAGGAGAACAAATCCGAGCGCCGGCTTCTTGCAGGCAAGCATCCTGCCTGAAACCTGCCTGCCTCCACCGAGAAGAGGTGCGCATGCAGATGTTAAAGGAAGGAGTATGCGAAGCGGGAAATGCCGCATATACGAGGCCGATAAGCTCGCATATACGAGGCGGTCAACGTCGCATATACGAGACAAGCAACGTCGCATATACGAAGCAAGCAACGTCGTATATGCGAGACAATCAGCCTCGAATATACGAAACAATCAGCCCCGAACATGTGAGCCTTGACAACAGCCCGGCAAGTCTCCGACGGGGACACCGGGGGAAGAGACAATCCTTTTATTATCAACTAAATAAACGAATCAGATTATGAGTGTAAAGTATAAATTGTTACAGAAAAAGAACCCGATGAAGAAGAACGACCCTGCCAAGTGGTATGCCATCCCCAACAGCGACAAGCCGTTGGCGCAGAAAGCCCTGACCCGTGCCGCCACGGAGAACACCACCACGGCGCCCATCGAGATGGAGGCGGCCATGGAGTTGCTGGCAGCCTTCATTCCGCAGCAACTGAAGCAGGGGCACACGGTGAACGTGCCCGGAATGGGTACGTTCCGCCTCACCTTCAAGAGCGAGGGCGTGGAGGATATCAACCTGTTCAATGCCGGGCAGATGATAAAGTCGCCCCGCATCGTCTTCACCCCCGCCAAGGAGCTGCGCGAGAAAACTCTGCTCGGCCTCCGCTTTGAGAACGGCGGCGTATTGGAAAACAAAATCAACTACGCTTCGATGGCCGACTACCGCAAGGCCAAAGGCCTGCCCGAAAGCGGCAACACGATATCGGGCGGCAACACGGGCGGCAGCAGCTCGAGTTCGGGCGGAGGCAGTACGCCCGGAGGGCAAGGGGAGAATCCGTTAGGATAAAAACGATCGGTGAGCGATTAACGGTCAGTGTTTAGTGGCTGCGCTGTAGCAGCGCCAATCACTGACCGCTAATCACTAATCGCTCATCGTTCATCGTTAACCGCTAATCAACTAACCGTTAAACACTACCACCCATGACCCCTTATCGAATCAGCAAAAGAATGAAGGATGCGGCGGAAGCCCGCAAGAGTTGCCTTATAAACATCGACATGAGGAGAGAGGCGTTCACGGCATACGGCCGCTCGGCCCTGATATTGCACGCCATATACCCGCAACTGCCGTTTCGGCACGTGACCGGCGAAGACGGAATGACACGGCCGATGGTGACGGACATCCCGCAGAGAATCATACTCGAGGTGTGCCGCAGGTACAGGCTGGTGGAGGCAACAGCGAAGCTGGTGGATGGTGATTATGGGAGGTCACCGCATTACTTCAGAGCCTCCAACGTGTAGCTTTGCTGTTGCAGCAGGTTCAACAGGCCGTTGTCGCCGGGCAGGTGTCCGGCACCTACTACGAAAAGGGTGGGGGCTTCGCTCATGATGGCGGGCATCTTCTCTGCCCATGCTTTGTTGCGGTTGTCAATCAATGCTTCCATTTCTCCGGGCAGAGGGTCGCAAGCGTCGCCGTGACGTTCGGCAAGCAGTTGCAGGACGACATTCAAATCCTGCTTCTCATAGGCTGCAATCACACGTTTTATTTGCGATATCGTTCTGTCGATGTCACTCGCCATGCAGTACAGAATCCCGGCCTGACGTTTCAATGTCTGGCTGTTGAAGAGGATGTCCACTTGCGATTGGACTGTTTCCAGTCCGCCCACTTTCTTGCCCTGCTGCTGTGCCTGTTGCTGGAAATAGTTGTCGAGCTGTTCCTGCGGGTTGAAGCCCGGCGTATGTCTCATGTAGAGTATCACGGCAAGCTGTTGGGTGATGGCAGCCGGCTTCAGCTGCGCCAGCATGGCGATGTCCACCATCATGTTCTCTTTAATCACTTTGCCCACTTCTTCATATTGTTCGGGCGTGAAGAGGCTTTGCAGCGTACTGTCCTTGGGCATCATCATCTGCTGTTGCATGCTTTGCATGAAAGCGGGCGACATCATTTCGCTCATCACCACTTCGCCGTAAACCTGCGTGGTTTCGTTCACGGCTTGCGGCAGGGCGGCAATGCTGTCTTTGATGCCGAGGGGCGAGAGGTGGTAGGTGCCGAAGACGTACGACGGCTTTTCCAATCCATTGCCGGAGATTTTCCACAAGAGTTGGGCATGGGCGCTCTGCACAAGGCAGATGAGCAGGAGGAGGCTGATGATTTTCTTCATTTGTTCTTTTGTTTTAAGAGTGTGAATTGTCTAATCTGTTTGTTCGGTCGTTTCCTGCGTTTCCTGCATCGGCGTCTGTCCGGTTTCCTCGGGTGCTTCCCCGGCGGTTTCCTCTTCCACACGGATGTTGAAGTAGTCTTCCAGTTCCTTTTCGGCAGAGTTGTGCTCGTTCTTGATGTCGCGGATGATGACGCCGTTTTCCAGTAGGGCGATGCGCGGACACACGTCTACCGTATGGTTCAGGTTGTGGCTGGAGATGATGACGGTGGCACGGTGCTCTTCGTTGTATTTCTTCAGCAGGTGCTTGATGATGGACTGCGAGCTGGGATCGAGGAAGTTGAACGGCTCATCCAGAATCAGCAGTTGCGGATGATGGAGCATGGCGGAGATGATGCCCACCTTCTGCTTGTTTCCCATGGAGAAGTTGCGGATGAACTTTTTCTGTCCCAGCACCTCGCCGTTCATGAATCGCTCGAAGGGGAGGAGACGTTCGTCCACCTCTTCTTTTTTCAGTCCGTACATCTTGCCGATGAAGTGGAAATACTCTTCGGGCGTCAGGTAGTCTATCAGGAAACCGTCGTCGATGAAAGCACCCGTGTAGCTTTTCCACTCTTCGCTCCGGCTTACGTCGATGTCGTCGATGGTGACGTTTCCTCTGTCGGCTTTCAGCAGGTCGAGAATGAGGCGGAAGAGGGTGGTCTTTCCGGCACCGTTGTTGCCCACCAGCCCCAGCATGTCGCCCTGATGGATGGTATAATTCTTAATGTCGACGGCAACCTTGCTGCCGAAACGTTTCTGAAGGTCTGTAATCTGTATCATTTGGTCTATTGGGTTTTAGCGTTCTTGTTTGCTTGAATATCTATTTCTGTCTGCTGTCTCTGAATCCTTCCATATTCCGGTAGCGGCGTTTCATGAAGCGATGGTAGACGTTTCGCAGCCAGAGGCGCGAGGTGGCGATGAATGCGATGCCGATAAAGATGAAGATGACGGCCACGGTGCTTTCGTCGAACAGCGCTTGAAGCGTGTACAGCAGAATCAGAGGCAGGCCGAAAGCCGCAAGAGAGATGAGGTTTTGCATTCCCGTCCCCATGTTGCGTTGGGTCATCGTGTTATTCATGTCCACCGTCTTGTTGTTGTAGACGGCCATCTGGAACATGCAGAAGTAGACAAAACCGGGGATGAAGAAGAACCACGAAAGGCAGGTGAGGAGCGTGACCTTTCCCATCACGATGGCCGGTATCATCAGCAGGAGCGGGATAATCTGCCCGCAGGTGTAGATGGTATATTTGGCCTGCAACAAAGCGTAAATGCTCTCCTTGCGGCTCATCAGCCCGTCTATGTAGTTGCCCTCATAGCCCATGATGGTGCTCAGGAAGAGGATGCCGAAAAGGACGAAGTTGTACATCACGAGGAAGCTTTTCATCCCTCCCTGATAGGTGTCGGTAAAGGCGATAAGCACGCTGAACATGATGACCACGCCTCCGGCTGAATAGATTGCGCGTCTGCATATCTTGTTGCGCAGCAGCAGTTTCAGTTCCAGTTTCATGTATTCGCCCACCTGCCCGTAGCGCTCGAGGAAGCGGTATTCGGATAGGCTCTTCACCTGCACGGTGGTGTCTTCCACCTTGTTGATTTCGTTGTACACCATGCGGCCTATCACGTGGCGGGCTGTCAGATAGAAGCAGGCTATCACGGCCAATGTACCGGCAAAGGTGAGCGGGTTGCCTTGGATGTATCCCTCGCCCACATCGGTGGAGAAGCCGAACACCGGGCTATTGTCAGGTATGAACATGACGGCGGCAATGGCTCCGTAAACACCCACCGGAAGCAACAGCCACCAGAAACGCTGCCCCATCAGCGTGCGGCAGAGCAAGTACCAGTAGTTGTTGACGAGCATCAGCAGCCAGATACCTGATAAATAGGTGATGACTCCCGCAACTCCATAGAAGCGGGTGACGGTGATGACGGCAAACGGTACGAAGAAAAAGAACCAGAAGAGGTTGTACAAGTCCAGCCCCGAACGGAGCAGCAGACAGTCGATGAGCCGGCGGCGCTTGACGGGAAGCAGGATGTAGGGTTTCACTTCTTGGGTGGGTGTCTTCTGGAAAGGCATGCGGGTGACGAAGTCGAGCACAAGGACGAACATCAGGCCGGAGTTCAGGATGTGATAAGGCTCCGTGGCTTCGTCTTGCATGGCAAAGGCAAGCATCGTGCCGAAAAAGATGAGATAGCCTGCCCAGAAAGCGGTCATCAGGTAGATCCAGAACTTGGCAAACCGGCTCTTCTCGTACATCGGGTTGCGCTTGTCGGCCAGCCTTCCGTGTTTTCGCAATACTAAAAAGAGGTTCATTGTGGGATATGTATTTAGTTGGTATGTAAAAAGAGGGTATGACAAAGGCTGAATGGCCGGCATTGCCATGATATGATTCAGGCACGGGTTTCACTGATTGATGCGGTTTTATGAGCTAAACCCGTGGTCTCCGTGCAATCCGTGCCTGAAAGAAATCACATAGGCATTCTTTTTTTTGATACACCCTTTTCCGTAAGTCGGATTATGACACTCTGCCTGTGCTTATTTGGTTTCGGGCACAGTCAGGACAACTGTGATTTTGTTGCCTTGCTTCAGAATGTCGGCGGCAAACTGCTGTATGTCTTTGGCGGTAACAGCGTTTATCGTAGCCTCATAATCCTTGGTGTTGTCTATGCCGGTGCTGAAGTATTCGTCCAGATTGCCCAGCCAGTAGCCGTTCTCTTTCTGGTTGTCTTTATACTTCTTCAGCATATATTCCTTAATCTTTTGCAGATGCTCGGCAGTAGGACCTTCGGCAGCCACCTTTTGCAGTTGTTGGTCGATGATGCCGTTCAGGTGGTCTTTCTTGGCAGGGTCGGTCTGGTAGGCGATTTGCAGAATCAATTGCTCTTTCGGGGCTTTTGTCAGTTCACCGCCAGCGCTTACGCCGTATGTGCCGCCTTCTTTTTCGCGCACCTCTTCGGTATAAATGATGTCGAGCGTTTGCGTAAGGAAATCCATCAGGATATTGTTCCGCAGATTGTATTTGCATTGGCCGCTGTATAGCATGATGATGGTGGCCATGGGCGTCTGTTGCTCTTTGGCATACTCTTTTAAGATATTGCCCTTCTGTATGTCTACATGGTTGTCGCGGATGCTCTCTTTTGCGGCACCGGTAGCGGGCAGCGCGCCGAGATACTGTTCAATCAGCAGTTTGTCCTTTTCAAGGTCGATGTTGCCCACAAAGTAGAAGTTGAAGTCGCCTGCATTGGCAAAGCGTTCCTTGTAAAGCTCGATGACACGGTCGTAGTCAATCTTGTCTACCATATCCGGTTTCAGGTTGATGATGCGCGGATGGTTGTTGTACATCACTTTGCTAAGGGTGTCGCCTATGGAAGACAAAGGGTTGGCTTCCGCACTTTCCAATTGCGCTTTCAGGCGGCTCTTGAAGGAAGCGAACGCTTCTTCGTCCTTACGCGGGGCCGTGAAGGTCAGATAGGTGAGCTGCATCAACGTCTCAAAGTCTTTGGGCGAACAGTTGCCGTGCACATATTCCTGTGTGCCGCCCACACCGGCATTGACGGAAGCTTTCTTTCCGGCAAGTACCTTGGTCAGGTCTATCTTGCTGAAGTTGCCGATGCCACCCACAGAAATGACGTTGTTCATCACTTGCTGGTTGAAGTTCAGTGCATCTTTGGTGTCGAACAGGCTGTTACCGCCGGCGCTATAGGCTTTCATGCGGATTTCGTCAGCCTTGAAATCGGTCTTTTTGATGTACACTTTCACTCCGTTGGAGAGCGTCAGCTCGGTAGTGCCGTAGATGGCATCCTGCTTTTCCGAAACAATCTTTCCGCCTTTGGGAGCTTCTTTCATCAGCGGTTCGTTTGAAACCTTGTCCACGTAGGCCTTCACGTCGAAATCTTTCATGCCTTTCAGCAGGGCGATGACTTCTTCTTTCGTAGGATATTGCATGCCTTCTTTCTCAGGAGCAGCAATGAATACCACTTGATTGGTGTCTGCCACCAACTGTGTCTGAACCAACTGATTGATTGCAGCTACCGGGATGTTGGGAGCCACTTGGTTCATGGTGTTGTACTCGAACTCGATGCCGGGAATGGGCTCGGCATTCAAGAAATGCTGCACATATTGCCTTACGTAAACGTCGTTCTTGTTCTTCTCGCGTTCGGTGTAGGCCGACTCCAGACGTTGCAGGTAGTTGGCGCGGGCACGCTCGTATTCCGATTCCGTGAAACCGAAACGGCGGACACGTTCCACTTCCGTCAATACGGCTTTCAAGGCTTCGCCTATGCCATCGGCTTTACTGCCGGCGCTTAGCGTAAAGGCTTCTTTGGTCTTAGATAGGAAGAAGTCGTCATATCCGCCACCGGCATAGATGAAGGGCGGATTGGCCGATTGGCGCAACTCGTTCAGGCGGCTGTTCAGCATCTCCATGCTTATGTTCAGCAGATAATTCTGCAACATATACATCATGTTTCCTTTGATGGAGTCGGGCGTGGCGTCTTGCTTAAAGAATATCATAAAGCTGGGATCGTCCACTTCTTTGTCCTTGCCGATATAAACCAACGGCTCTTTATTGTCCGATACGGGGAAGTAGATGCGTTCTGCGGGATTTACGGGTGCTTTCACATCTGCGAAAGTGGCTTTCAGTTTCTGCTCCATGGAGTCTACGTCGATGTCGCCTACGATGATGATGCCTTGCAGGTCGGGACGATACCATTTGGTGTAGTAGTCGCGAATGGCTTGGTAGGGAAAATTGTCGATGACATCGATGCTGCCGATAGGCATGCAGTCGGCATATTTCGAGCCGGGATATATGACGGGTTGTGCTTCGGTGTAGAGACGCAAGAGCCCGCTGTTGCGGCTGCGCCACTCTTCGTGAATGACGCCGCGTTCTTTGTCAATCTCCTTATCTTCCAGCAATACGGCATTGCTCCAGTCGTGCAGGATGAGCAGGCAGGAGTCTACCACGTTTTGGTTCTCGGTAGGCACATTGCTGATGTTATAAACCGTCTCGTCTACGCTGGTATAAGCATTCAGGTTGACGCCGAACTTGATTCCTTTTGTCTCGCACCAAGGAATGATACCCAATCCTTTTTCATTACCGGGGAAGTTCTTGGTTCCGTTGAAACACATGTGCTCCAGAAAGTGGGCAAGTCCGCGTTGTTGGGGCTCTTCGAGAATAGAGCCGACTTTCTGGGCGATGTAGAATTCAACACGATGTTCCGGCAAGGCATTGTGGCGGATATAATAGGTCAGGCCGTTGTCTAACTTTCCGATGCGGACGTTCTTGTCAACCGGAATGGGAGGCATCTGCATTTGCGCAGATACTTGTTGGATATTGCAGCAAATAAGCAGTGCAATCATCCAGAAACAGTGTAATAAGTGCTTCATTATTAAGTAATATTAATTGGTTCTTGTTCTATCTGTCGAAGCCGTGAAGGATAAATCACAGCAGATGAATGTTTTTTTGATTTGCCGGATGAAACTTTATCGGACGGCTTCGCGGATGCGCACCAATTTCGTCAGTAGGTCTTCCAGTAAATCCAGTTTCAACATATTGGCGCCGTCGCTTTTCGCCACAGCAGGATTTTCGTGCGTCTCGATGAACAGACCGTCTGCGCCTACGGCAATACCGGCTTTGGCCACCGTTTCTATGAGTTGCGGCATGCCCCCCGTCACTCCGCTGGTTTGGTTGGGTTGTTGCAGAGAGTGCGTCACATCCAGAATCACGGGAAAGCCGAATGTTTGCATTTCGGGAATTCCCCGGTAGTCGATTACCAAATCCTGATAACCGAACGTGGTTCCCCGTTCCGTAAGCATGACGTTCTTATTGCCGGCTTCCACCACCTTGTCTGCTGCAAAGCGCATGGCAAGCGGGGAGAGGAACTGCCCTTTCTTGATGTTGACGGTCTTGCCCGTTCGGGCTGCGGCTACCAGCAAATCTGTCTGTCGGCAGAGGAAAGCCGGAATTTGCAGGATATCTACATATTCGGCAGCCATCGCGGCTTCATCGGCCGCATGGATATCCGTAACGGTGGGCACTCCGAAGGTGTCATGTATCTTTTTCAGTATTTTAAGCGCCTTTTCGTCACCGATACCCATGAAGGAGTCCAGACGGGAACGGTTGGCTTTGCGGTACGAACCTTTGAATACGTATGGGATTTGCAGCCTTTCGGTGATAGCCGTGATACGTTCGGCAATTCGCATCGCCATCTCTTCTCCTTCGATGACGCAAGGGCCTGCCAGAAGAAAGAAATTGCCGGCAGGATTGTTTTTCAGTTCAATCATATCTTTTATTTTAATATTATATGTCTCTTTGTTAATTCGCTCTCGGTGTCTTTTGAGGTACGTCTCTACTCCGGGGCAACTCCGTACCAACGTCTTCCTTTGTTTTTCTCCGTATCTATATACGGAGCAGATATGGAGTTGATACGGAGTGACAGCTTTATCGACGATAAGCCTCTTCCGCTTTTCCGCTTTTCTGAAAAGTATGGTTTTAGTCGGGAATTATCAGAGTGACGGCCTCGTGTAAGATACCGATGTCCAACGGGAAGTGGCGGTCCAGAATACGTCCGTCCAAATCGACGGATGCGTTTTGTGCCCGCAATACCTTTACTTTCTGGGTGCGGTAGGGCATAACTACCTTATGGTTGAGAATCCGGCCTTGGATAAGCATCCATAGTCCCGACCAAAGTTGCAGCAGTTCCGGACGGTGAATGACGGAGACGTCCAGCCAGCCATTATAGGGCACTGCGCTTGGCGCTTGTCCGTAGCCCCATGCACTGCCTATGCAGACAGTCATGATGCGTCCGCGTATATGTTCGCCGTTTATTTTGAGATGCATCCGGTACAGCTTACGTTCGAAAATAATGGAAAGCAGTGCCATGAAATAGGAGAGGACCTTGACGCCCCAGAAACGTTTGCATTGGTCGGTGATTTTCACGATGCGGGCACCCAACCCTATGTTGATGGCATTGAGGAAATAGCGGGTCAGATGCTTTTCGCCATCGTAGTAATGGCAGGTTCCTACATCAATCTTCCGGCGTCGGTTGTTGATGATGCAATCCACGGCTTTTTTGTAGTCCTGGCTCATCTCCCAATAGTCGGCAAAGTCGTTGCCTATGCCGTTGGGGATGATGCCGATGGCAATGTCTTTCTTATCGGGGGCATTGGAAAACATGATACCGTTGATGACATCGTTCAATGCACCGTCACCTCCTACTACAACGATGGTACGGTAGCCGTTGTTGGCAAGAAATCTTGCCAGACGTTCTACCGAGCCGAATCCTTCGGACTGCAGGTAGTCGTAAGCCACGCCTTTGGAGTCCATGTATTCTTTGATTTCTTTCCATCGTTTCTGCACTTTTCGTGTCCCGGCTTTGGGATTGTATATCACTCCCCATTTTTCAGGTTCCGTACTCATAGAATTGTTCCTTTCAGTAGGTTCTAACATTTTCTTTTCACATCAGCGTTGCAGCCTTTTCGCCAAAGATACTAAATCTCTTTGAGTTTTGCTTTTACAAAGGCTATCTTTTCTTCCATCGGGCATCGGGCATTTATCCAATGAATGGTGAATCCGCGCCGTTCCATGCCTCGAAACCATGTCATCTGCCGTTTGGCAAATTGATGAATGGCTATCTCCAACTGATGGAACATTTCATCGTAATTCAGCTTGCCGATTATGTAAAGCGTCAAGTATTTATATTCCAGACCATAATAGATAAGGTCTTCCGGATGGATGCCTTGTTCTATCAGTTGCTTCACCTCGTCTATCATTCCTTCTGCCAGCCGTTGACGCAGGCGATGCGTTATTTTTTCCCGACGTAGTTCCCGGTCGATATCCACTCCGATAATGAGACTGTTCAGGGCAGGGAACGGACGCTCTTCTATGGGAGTGTGGGCATAGAACTCTTCTATCTCGATGGCGCGTATGGCACGTTTGGCGGTATCCACATCTGTGGTGTTGTGCAGATTTTTGTAGCCTCTCAGTATCTTGGTCAGTTCTTCCAGTGATTTGCCGGCCAGACGGTTGCGCAGTTCCTGATTTTCCGGCACGGGCAATAGTCGATAGCCTTTCAATACGGATTCGAGATACATTCCGGTTCCTCCGCACACAATGGGCAGGCATCCTTTTTGCCGAATAGTTTCGTAAGCATTGAGAAAGTCGCGTTGATACTCGAAAACATTGTATTTGTAGCCCGGATTGGCAATATCTATAAGATGATATGGAACCTGTTTCTCGTTTACAATGTAGTCAGCAAGGTCTTTTCCGGTGCCAAGATCCATGCTTCGGTAAACTTGTCGTGAGTCTGCACTGATAATTTCCGTATGAAGTTCGGCGGCCAATGTCGCGGCAAACAGGGTCTTCCCTGAGGCTGTGGGACCCAATATGGCGATTAAATCGTAGTGAGGCATGGTATGATTATTGTTAATCCAATCACAAAGATAAGGTAAAATCGTGAGTTATTCCATCATTTTTATTTGAATTTATGGTCTGGAGTATCGCTTTCTAAGGGAAGAAGAGGGGAGAGGAATAAGTGGGGCTTTCTTCTGAAAAGGTATGATGAAGTTCTTTCTTTGCCTTCCTAAGTCTTCTTTTTTGTATCTGAACGTTTTTAGAGGTTACGAAGATTGAAATGAGTGCTACCTTTTTTATACTTATTAGAAAAGGATGGGAGTTAGAGAAATATATGACTCCCATCCTTTCACTTCCATTTAAGGGTGCTCCCAATTAGTTTCTTTTATCCATTAGAAAATAATTCCCATTGGATGTTTTACACTTACGCTGTTGTGATTTCTACTACCAGATGAAATAATTAAAGAAGTAGAATGCTGCCGCCCATCTCCTGTCTGCTTTGGTATAGCCGATGGTTTGATTACTTGCATTGGCAACTCTGCCGTTACTGATTTTTCCGATGAGTTGGTTGTTCTTGTTTCTGACAGAACCATCCTTTCCTATTTTTCCGATAAACTGGTTGTTTTTATTGTAATATGAACCATTGCTGAATTTACCGATCATAGAATTGGTCTTAGAGAAAATCCGACCGTCGCTGCCTATTCTTCCTATTTTCTGATTATTTTTGTTGAAAACATCCAATGAACCATTGATATGGCCGATGTGTTGGTTACTACCATTGTAGAACTTTTCTACATTGCCAGAGTTGCTTGTGATAGACGTTTGGCGTGTGGGCTGTGTGGTAGAAGCTCGACGTGCAGCTTGTTCGGCTTGTTGTTTTCGTTCTGTTTCTTTCTGCTCGGCCTGCCTCTTCTGTTCCGCCAAATAAGCTTCTCGTTCTTTTATAATGACATTGTCATCTTTCATTTTCCAAGTCTGCTTGTATTCACTGCGCATTGAGGCATAAAGAGACTGCAATTGCTTATAAAGCTGTTGGTATCGGGCATCTTTTGCGGATATGTCACCTCTGTATAATCTCATTTCTCTGGTAGCATTGGCTTGAGCCAAGTAGTATTCTTTGCTGTTAGCACCTGCCGAAGGTGCGTTTACTTTATCTATGTAGAACTGGAGGACGTCACAGGTGCTGCTTTGCTTTGTCTCCTCGGAGGATGTATCGTAGGCGGGCATACCTTTGTAGATTAATTCGTTTGCTTCATTCATAACCTTCTCATTTTCAGTCAACCAATCTTGCATCTGCTGCTTGTCGGTTCTTTCATTAGCTCCCAGCAAGCTAAATAGTTTGGCGGTCTGATAGCAGTGCAGGCATGCCAGATGTTCCATGTCTTTTTCGGCTATGGCTGTTTTAATCTGCTTCAGCCCATAGGCTAAATTAATAATAATAATACAGGACTCATTTCTGAATCTTGTATTCCGATTTTCAGCACGATTACATGCTTTATAATTTTATGAAACACCTTAAGCTACGATAATAGCCCCAAGAGGGACGTTGTAACAAAATTTCCAAGCCAATCCGTTTCTCTCAGCCAACTATCAGCATACAATCTCCTACCCCTGTCAGAACACCTTCTGGCGAGGGGGTACATCAGTATACGACTGATGCCACATCAGTATACGACAGAGGGTACATCAGTCGTATACTGATCTAGCCTCTGTATAGGAGTGAGAAAAGACAACTCCGTTTTCTTTTTCAAAAGGGAAAGAATAAAGGCGTATTTTGTAAAAATATTCTCCTATTCCTTTATCAACACATCATCAGGAATTAGGGGGGCAATCAGTTTGTTCAATTGCTTCATTCTTCGAGATTGGCTGATAATAATTTCATGAAGAGATCGGGTATGCGTTATAATTATTCCGCCAACAGATTTTATATACAACAAATATATGGAACTTCTGTAATTGATAAGCAGGCATTTAAATGTATTTTCAATGAATGTTTTACCATTGTTTATCCCGGAAAAGCAAAAAACGCTGTAACTTGTTCAGTTACAACGTTTCGTGATATTTTGAAAGTGGTGCCACCAGGAATCGAACCGGGGACACAAGGATTTTCAGTCCTTTGCTCTACCAACTGAGCTATGGCACCATGTTTTTCTCTTTTGCGGTTGCAAAGGTAGTGAAACTTTTGAACTGTGCAAGGGGTTTGGAAATAAAAAACACTGATATTTGAATATAGACTTAAATATCAGTGTTTATTGCATTAGAAAGTAAATAAAAAAGTTTTATTTTACTTTATTCTCGCTCTTACTCTGTTTTATCTGATTCTTCTGAAATAGTTGTTTCCCCTTTTAAGGGATTCCAACCTTGGGCTTTTAATTGAAACTCTTGGCCATCGCGGGTAATGAGAGCATTACCTAATTCTTGTTTAGTAATGTGCCCAATAAGTTTTACACCTTCTATCTCGGAAACTTTTTCGTGTTCGGCAATAGGGACAGTAAATAGTAATTCATAGTCTTCGCCACCGTTGAGGGCACAAGTGGTCAGGTTCATATTGAACTCCTCTGCCATGACAGCAGTCTGATAGTCAATAGGGATATGCTCTTCATAAATGCGACACCCGACTTTACTCTGAGTACAGATATGCAGCAATTCAGACGACAAACCATCAGAGATGTCCATCATTGCTGTGGGCTGTATCCCTTCTTCTGCCAGCTTTCGTATGATGTCGCAACGAGCTTCCGGTTTCAGTTGCCGTTGCAAAAGATATTCTTTACCGGAAAAGTCTGGTTGCAGGTCTTTGTCGGCTCCTTTAAGTACAGCTTTCTCGCGTTCGAGCAGTTGTAGTCCCATGTAGGCAGCTCCCAAGTCGCCGGTAACACAAATCAAGTCGGTTTCACGGGCTCCGTTGCGATAAACGACTTTGCCTTTTTCTCCTTCGCCGATGCAGGTGATGCTGATTGTCAATCCGGTGTAGGATGTAGAAGTGTCACCGCCGACAATATCCACATCGTATTCCTCGCAAGCCAAACGGATGCCTGCATAGAGCTCTTCCATATCTTCTATGCTGAACCGTTTGGAAATGCCCAGTGAAACGGTGATTTGCTTAGGGGTTCCGTTCATGGCATAGATATCGGAAAAGTTGACTACGGCCGACTTATAGCCTAAATGTTTGAGTGGAACGTAAATCAAATCGAAGTGTACGCCTTCCAATAGCAGGTCGGTAGTTACGAGTATTTCTTTCTCTGTCGGGTAGGAGAGGACGGCAGCATCATCACCGATGCCATACAAACTTGATTTGTTTTTTAATTCGATGCCTTCGGTGAGGTGGCGGATAAGGCCAAACTCACCGAGGGTAGCTATTTCTGTTCTCATTATTTTCAGGCTCTGTTAATAAGTTCTCGCATAATTTCTGTCATCCTGGGTTGTGCTTCATCAGCAGCTTTCTGCACTTCCTCATGAGAAACTTCTACAATCTTGCCTTCTACGCCAAGGTCGGTGATGACAGATACACCGAATACTTTGATGCCACAATGGTTTGCTACGATTACTTCCGGTACGGTAGACATACCGACTGCATCGGCACCCAGAATGTGGAACATCTTATATTCCGAGGGGGTTTCGAATGTAGGACCTTGGGTGCCAAGGTAAACGCCATGCTGAACTTTTATGCCCTTTTCGGCCGCAATGGCATCGGCTTTACGAATTAGTTCCTTGTTGTATGCTTCGCTCATGTCCGGGAATCGAGGACCATAGGGGATGTTCTTGCCGCGTAGCGGATGTTCGGGAAAATGGTTGATATGATCGGTGATGATCATCAGGTCGCCGATTTCAAAATCGGGATTTGTACCACCGCTGGCATTGGAGACGAACAAAGTCTTGATGCCCAATTCACGCATCACACGGATGGGGAATGTCACTTCTTTCATGGAGTAGCCTTCGTAGAAGTGAAAACGTCCTTGCATAGCCATGATATCCTTATTGCCCAGCTTGCCAAAGATTAGTTTCCCGCTGTGCCCTTCTACAGTGGAGATAGGGAAGTTAGGGATTTCTTCGTATTTTATTTCATACTTCTCGGTGATTTCGCCGGCGAGGCTGCCAAGTCCGGTGCCAAGGATGATTGCTGTCTCAGGATGAGTGTGCATCTTTCCTTTCAGAAAGTTTGCTGTTTCTTGAATACGTTCTAACATAGCTGATAACGTTTTGGTTAAATATATATTGTTGATTTTGTAAAAAAACGATTTCTATCGGCAGCACGTAGATGTATGGTTTCAGCGTTTCATCAAGTGCCGGATGAGATTTCAGCCTTGCGGCGTCTTTCTCGGTGGTGATGATCAGTCGTTTCCCTTCTTTCAGAGAGAGAAAGTTATTTTTTATCTGATGCAAGTCTTTATAGGTGAAGTTGTGATGATCGCCGAATGTCAGCAATTTGATGTGCGAGGTGTAGGTGCTCACTTCTTTTTGCAGAGAAGCCGGCGAGGCGATTCCTGTAACCAAAAGCACTTCTTCATTCTTCGTGAAGAAAGAAAAGTTTTGTTTTCCATTTGTTTTTTCCGGAAATAGGGGGGTCAACTCTCCATAGCGGAGTCTGGAAAAAAATAATTGTTGGTAGGGATATAGATGCAACCGTTTGGTAATGATATTAAAATCAATTGGCTTAAGGTCGTCCGGACATTTGGTGACCACGACGATTTGCGCTCTATTCTTGCTGCTTATAGGTTCGCGAAGCATTCCGGCAGGGAGCAGACGGTCATCGCACAGCAAGCGGTGGTAGTCTGTCAGCAGAATGTTCAGTCCGGCCTTTACATAACGATGTTGAAAGGCATCATCTAATAGGATGCTTCCTACAGCAGGGTCTTTCAGCTTGAGAAGTTGCTCGATGCCGTGGCAGCGGTCTTCATCCACTGCTACCCTTATGCCGGGGAATTTATTTTTTATTTGATATGGTTCATCGCCTATCTGTTGCACACTGCTTTGTTCATCTGCCAGCTTGTAGCCACGAGTCTTACGCTTATAGCCACGACTCAGCATAGCAACATTGACACCTGCTTTTTGTAGTAACTTTATCAGATATTCCGTGTGGGGCGTTTTGCCTGTTCCTCCTACAGCGAGGTTGCCTATACATATCACGGGAACGTCAAAACTCTTCGACCGGAGCCATCCCCAGTCAAAGAGTTTGTTTCGCAAATATACCCCCATACCGTAGAGCCACGAGAGAGGATATAGCCAATGGCGTATCTTGATAAAGTTATCGGTCATTGAATATTCAGTTCAAAAGGGATGCGTGCTTGTATGCGGTCATATTTGTCAAAGTGCTCCAATACGTTGAATTGGTGATAGATATCTCCTACCGTTCCTTTCAGCATGCGGGCTTTGATGTAATTGCCGGGGTTTGTATTCATCAGCGTTTCAAGGAAGCTCTCTTTTTTTGGATAGCTTATCACGGTATAAGCTTCTACTTTGGCTTTGGCAATGGCTATTTCTAAGGCTTTGTCTAAACCGCCCAGTTCATCGACCAGTCCCAATTCTTTGGCTTTGCTGCCTGTCCAGACACGGCCTTGAGCTATTTTATCCAAATCTTCTTTGTTGATACCACGGCCATCGGCACAACGGGTTAGGAAGAGATCGTAGCCTTGGTTTACATGCATCTGCATCAGGCTCTTTTCGCCATCGTTCATCGGGCGGGTGAGTGTGCCGAAATCAGCATATTGATTGGTCTTTACTACATCAATGCTTACACCGATTTTATCAGCCAGTCCTTTGGTATTAGGAAACATCCCGAAGATGCCGATGGAACCGGTTAGCGTCGTAGGCTCGGCAACAATTGTGTCTGCATTGCAGGAGATGTAATAACCTCCCGATGCGGCATATTCGCCCATGGAAACAATAACCGGCTTCTTTTTCTTCAATTCGCTTATCGCATACCATATCTGCTCCGAACCGAAAGCGCTTCCGCCGGGGGAGTTGACACGCAGCACAACGGCTTTCACATCTTCATCGTCTTTCAATCTACGCAGGTCCTTTATAACCTTTTTAGAGTCGATTCCTTTGCCATCTGTGGCAGATGATGAGACACCGTCAATCTCTCCATATGCATAATATACGGCAATGACATTGCCACTTTTATCTTTGGGGACGTTTTTCTTTATGTTTACCATATCTTCTAATCCCAACACGGGCATACTGTCATCTTTGTCAATGCCAGCCAGTGTTTTCAGATAATCGCGCACATCATTCTTGTATATCAGTGTATCCACCAATCCGCATTTCACACTTTCTTCCGCAGGGTAAAACATAAGCATACGATCGGCAATGGCATTTAGAGAATCTACTGATATTTTACGAGACTCGGCAACATCACTTGTCACCTTTCCCCAGATAGAAGCCAGATAGGCCTCAATCTGTTCGCGGTTAGCAGGACTCATTTCTGTGGAGACGAAAGGTTCCACAGCCGATTTATAAGTGCCGACTTTGAAGATCTGCATTTCCACTCCGATTTTGGCTAACAAGTCCTTGAAGAACATCGGTGTAGAAGCTAAACCTTTCCATTCAATCATGCCTTGAGGGTTCATAAGAACTTTGTCTGCCACGCTTGCCAAGTAATACAGGCCTTGTGAGTAGTTGTCGCTATATGCTACGATGAATTTCCCCGATTCTTTGAAATCTTTCAGCGCATTGCGTATTTCTTCGCGTGAGGCAAATCCGGCATTTAGTGAAGTGGCTTCGATGTATATCCCTTTAATATCATCGTTCTCTTTTGCTTTTTTGATAGAAGCAAGGATGTCGTCCAATCCGTAAGTCTTGTAATCATCTTGCATAAGAAAGTCAAACGGGTTTTCTTGGCTACGTTCGGATAGCGTACCATTCAGATCTAACATCATGACGGAATTTTTGCGCACTTGTGTTTCTGACTCCGAAGATGATACTATACTGAAAAACACCAGAATGCTGATGAAGAACAATACAACACTTGATAAAATGATACCGGTAATGGTGGCAAGTGTGAATTTTAGAAAATCTTTCATTGTACTTAATCGTTTTAGTATGCTAACTTTTAAAAGCTAACAAAGATAAATAATAAGGTTGATATTTACCCTATCTGTCGCAATGTTTTCGGTTTTATCACAATAAAACTGCTTTTTTGGAATAAAATTATCTGAATTCGGGATAAGCAGCAGGTCAATCGCCTCACCCGTCTGCCTGTATCTTAAGGTGGATGTTCATTGGTTATCAGTCGTTTATCCCTGGTCTGTTAGAGACTTGCCTCTGACGGCTCAAATACTTGTGTCTGTCACGTTGGGCGCAAGTGTCTGTCGGCTTGGACACTTGCCCCTGTCACGAGAAAGGCTTGCTTCTGTCAGGCAGGGGGAGGGTGGCCGGCGTAAAAGTCCCCCTTCCGCCTAACCGCCGTAAACCGGCATATCCGGGGAAATATCCGCCTTCTTTCCTGTGTTCTTGTTTCTATTGGTAAATCTTTTTACCGTCCGTATTTCTTTTCCTTTCTCTTTTTGATCCCCTCTTTTACCCCTGTCAGAAGTACTTCCGGCAGGGGTATAATCAGTCGGCGACTGAAACCGTTTCAGTCCCTGAGTGAAACCGTTTCAGTCGCCGACTGATTCCCTTTCGTTCAAGGAGTGAGTCCGCCTCGGTCGTCAGCCGGTCTTTCTTCTTCCGTTTT
>Ga0129307_1001895_pt1 | contig 19346 bp, 17 predicted proteins | sample P1105metagenome_FD_94437 | JGI IMG/M metagenome (GOLD analysis project Ga0129307, IMG submission 94437) | Capybara group fecal microbial communities from Wisconsin, USA - P1105 metagenome | ecosystem: Host-associated > Mammals > Digestive system > Large intestine > Fecal | place: USA: Wisconsin... | reverse complement strand
ACTCCTTGTTCCTCCTGTACACAAGCTCTTTCTCTTATTATACAGGATTTTTATTATTAGTGGCTCACTTTTTTATTATCATTTGTGCTCTATCTGGCTCAGTTTTATTTTAGCATACATATGAGTGGAGAGCCGCCAAGCTCACGATAGAACCCGCGGGAAGATCCTTCGAGATACAGTCGCTTGTCCCCGAAGGAACGACACTGGAAACGCGGATACTGCCTCCCGAGGGATATACTCGCGTTAATGCCGAGGATGGAAGCTTTGCCAAATATCTGCGTGATTATCCGCTTCTGCCCGACGATACGAAGCTTCCCGTATATGACGGGACTACGATGAATTCAACCGATATCGCGGCGATATTCGACATAAGCCTCGGCGATGAAGGCTACCAGCAGTGCGCCGACAGCGTGGAAAGACTTTACAGCGATTATTTCTACGAGACAGTGCAGTACGACAGGATATCATTTCAGTTTTCAAACGGCGACGTTTGCGACTACGGGCGCTGGCGCAAGGGCAAGAGAATGCTCGTGCTTGCGAGCCTGTCCTGCGAGATACCTGCGGCTCTGCCCGATAAAAGCCATCAGCAGTATATGAATTATCTGAAAGAGGTAATGCGCTATGCGGGCACGCTTTCGCTTCAAAAGGAATCCGAGGTCATACCTCCTGACGAAATTCGTGTCGGAGATATCATCTGCAATGACGCTCATGTCGTGATGATAGTCGATGAAGCTGTAAACGAAAACGGCGAAAAATGCTACCTTATCGGATAGAGCTTTATCCCCGCGGTGTGCTTCCATATCTTGACTCACACGGAGGGCAGAGACGTTTCTCCGTGGTTCACGCAGTCTGAGCTCGAAAAGGAGCAGTTCACCATTGGCTCCTTCCCGTTCAGAAAAGAAGACATCCGACGCTGGAAAGACGGCTTCTGATAATTGCGAAAAAGTCCATGAGACTTGTTCGAGTCTTTGCCCCATTATATCCTTATCAACCTCTGATACTCCTCCATCTCCAGCTCGCCGTCAGCAGCTTTAGTTCGCAGTTCAATAGCATACTCGCCCCACTCTGAAAACTCAGCTTTTGTCATTTTACCCTTCATAAAACGAGCGTAGTGCTGCTTGTAGCCGCGGTTGTATATTTCCCAGATAGGATCGTTTTTTAGTTTCTCCTTGAAGTTGTGGCTCATAGCGTGGTCGCGACAGGTCTTCGGAGGATTACTGCTGATAAGTCGCTTGCAGAAGTGAGAGAATGTAGTATTCTTCATAATGAACCAGCGCCCGCAGTTCTTGCAGCGCACTGGCATGAACTTTTCTTCGATGCACTTGAACAATTCAAAATAGAGAAAGGCTCCCAGCGATGTGAAACGGTAAGTCTCACATAGTATGGGACCTTTTTTAGTTTCGATGACTGTGTGTCCCATGCACATACTTCCGCCAGAAACAATTCCTGTGTACCGCTGAAATGTGTCAATAACTTTCTGAGTTGTCGGGTAACTGTTGTGATTGCAGAGCTCGTCTGCGAACGGCATGAAGATATTTTTGACACGAATAATGTCTTCAACAAAAGTTGCAAACTCTGTTGTCATTTGTTCAATACAGGTCGTGAAGTCGGCGGCATCTTTTCTGTTCTCGTAGTTACTAAAAACTTTTTTGCTGTCAAATTCGTAATCCGATAACGCTCGCAGCTCGTTCAAGTCTTCCGTGATATGCATTTCCTCATACGACACAGGAGTACATTCAGCATTGACAAAATGTTCGTTGTAGTCGTCAGCTTCAAACTCCGAGTCCTCATAGAACGGCTCGTCAAAGATGTCATTGTAGTACGCAAACAGATTTCTCAGCAGACCGTGTCTGAAATGTTTTGAGTCATACGGTGGAAGTGACTTCGCGATGTCCATGATACTGTCGTAGGCAACTTCTATTTCCTGTGCACGCTTGCCTATGTCAGCGGGACAGAACAAGGAACTGATGTTCAACTCTCGCTTCGCACGCTCGCATACGTCAAACAGTTCTCCTAAGTCATTAGAATTCATTGAAAAATAGCGCAGAAGTATCTCTCCGAGCGGATAAACTCTTCCGTCGGATAAATAAATCTTTCTGTCATGGTAGTGTGCTTCTATCTCAAACATAGCGTCTCCTTTCAGAAATAGTGTTCGATATGTTCTAAAACAATATCGCAGCTCAATATATAGAGAAATGCGATATACAAAGGTGAAAAGTAAAAGTTTACAATTTGTTCACAAAAATAGATTATAGATTGAACGCGGTAGAGATAGTATACTATATCTATTGACATTTGTCAAGCGGTCGTGTATACTGTACTCAGTTAAGACGTCCGGACACTCTTGACATCATACGTTAAAAATCAAATTCGGAAAGGAAGATGTAGATGAAAGACATGAACGTAATCAACTGCACAGCTTATTCCAACGGCGTCAACTCGCCTCTGGAGTATCTCAACATCACAACGCCTGCCGAGTTCAAGGTGGTGATGGAACTCCTCTGCTATTACGACAGCGAAAAGAAAAGCTCGACCATAAGCCGCGCAGGTATTGCAAGAGATACTGCTATGTCGGTGAGCAACGTGGAGCGTACACTGAAAACTCTTGCCGACAAGGATATCATTCGCATACACAACAACTACACTGACAACGGTCGCCAGATTTCGAACTCTTATGAGGTTGCGTTCCTGAACTATGATATGGACGCTGACAAGCTCCGCAATGCAGAATTGGCATTGCAGTTTAAGAACTGATTGTCATAGGGGTAGTGTCATATTGTCATAGGCTTATATATTAAGTATACAAGATAATATATATATTAATACAGAGAAGAAGGTTATATATCACTTGATAATTATAAATAATTAATGCGCCTTCTTTTCTTTGCAATAATAACTATGACTGGTTGATAACTGAAACACGCACAGAAAGCCCCAAGTTTGCCGTCCTCAAAGTGAAAATGGTATAGCTACCCCACCGCTCCCGTTGAAGGCGGTTGTCGCGCAATGTGGAGCGAGTTGGGGGATATATCAGAGGTTGAAAAACGGACAGAGCAGCGGTACGGAAGTCGGCTCCCTGAGCCGGCAAGCATAGCAGACGGCGTTCAGCCCGCCGCTGAAACGGGAGAACCCGTGCCCCTTTTCGAGTGGGTTTCCAGTTTGCAGGAAAAAGGCTGGCGTCAAACCGCCAGCCGATTCACCTCGGACGGGCAGTGCCCGCCGAAATGTCGGAGAATGCAGAATTTGTAAATTGGGGTCAAAATGATAAAGCAATAAAAATCTTGGGGTCAAAATATTATAAAACGTGCGACCAAGGCTGTAATTAGAGAAGTACGGCTGGCGTCAGAGCGCAGAAAACAAGAGTACATACTTGCAAAAACAGGGAGGTGTGAAAATGAATAATGCAGGTAGATTATTCCAAAACTTAGTGTGAAGGAGTGATGTACCATAGAAGTAACAGTGTTAGAAAAAGCCAAAATAGTTGAGGTGTGGCTGACGAACGAGGATCAGCGGAGCGAGGAAATCGCGTCAGAAGTCAGACGGATCTGTGCTGACTGGAGCGGACGAAATTACAAGATAGCGGTCATCAGGTCGGGGAGCGGCGACCTCTTCGCTTCCACGGAGGGACTGCTTCTGAACAATCTCGCGAGCTGAAAAAGGGAGCGCACGTCTGTGCGCTCCCGAATACATACTGCCAGAATTTACCAGCTTTTTTATTGCTGTTGCCGATTGCTTTTGCGGTCGGAGAATGGTAGAATTGTAGGTGCGGAAAGCACAGTATATCTTGAAAAAGGAGTGGTAAGATGAGCGTGCAATACAGTATCGCAGGGTACTGCCGAATCTCGGTGGATCTTGAACTCGACCGCGACAATACCTCGATAGAGAATCAGAAATCAATAATAGCCGATTACGTCGGACGTCATTTCCCCGACAGCAGTATCGACTTCTACGAAGACCGTGACCGCTCGGGTTACACGTTCGAGCAGCGCGAGGGCTATCAGGAGCTCCGAAAGAAAATGATGTCGCACGAATACGACATACTCATAGTCAAGGACTTCTCGAGATTCAGCCGCCGCAACAGCAAGGGACTGGTCGAGCTCGAAGACCTCCGCGACGCGGGAATGAGGATAATTTCAATCGGTGATAACATCGACTACTCAGCCGAGAGCGACAACTGGCAGATGATATCGTTCCATTTTCTGATGAACGAAATGCCCGTCACGGATACCTCGCGAAAGGTCAAGGCTGTCGTCAAGCGCAGGCAGGAGGAGGGACAATGGCAGTGCAGTGCTCCGTATGGCTATGCATTCCTGCCAAATCACAGCATAGGCAACCGCTACGTCCTCGACGAGGAAGCGGCGGAGGTAGTGAAGGCTATCTTCGAGCTCTACCTCCAAGGCTGGGGATATCGCCGCATAGCCGAGTACCTGACACAGAAATGTATAAGCACTCCGTCTGCGCGGCGTGACGAGCTCATAACCGCAAGCGGCAGGGAGAGCCATATCCGAACAAGCAAAAAGTGGTCGGCAATGACGATCGGGCAGATATTGCAGAATGACTTTTATATCGGCACACTGCGGCAGGGCAAGTACAGACGCAAGCGTATAAACGGTCCCGAGGAAAAGGTCGATGTGACGGAACAGCTCGTGTTCGAGGACTTCCACGAGCCACTCATCGACTACAGGCAGTTCTCGCAGGTGCAGGAGCAGATTCAGCTCCGCGGCAAGTCGGGCTACAACGGGAAGCGGAAGTACGATAACGTGTACTCGGGCTGTATGTACTGCGGCGACTGCGGTGCTCCGATGTTCTCGCTGAGCCGTCCTACGCTCAGCGCATACCACTGCTCGAGCTACCACAAGCACGGATTGAGCGCTTGCACCTCGCACTATGTCAGGACGGACATACTGGACGAGATACTGAAAAGCTATATCAAACGTGTGCGTGAGAACTCTGCGGAAATGCTGGAGGAGCTCCAGAAGAGCATACGCCTCCAAAAGAAGGAAACGAAGGAGAGCAGGTCGCTGGTGGAGAGCATCAACAAGGAGATAGAGGAAACGAAGCTCCAGATAAAGATACTCACCCGTCAGCAGGCGCGCGATATCGCCCGTAATCCCGAACGTGCGGAGATAACCGAAGAGGTCTACGCCGAGGAGATAGAGAACCTAACCCGTCACATCACGGGACTGAAAAATCAGCTGCAAATGACAGCCGACAAGCACAATACAATGGTGCAGGCGAGCCGCATAGCCAAGAGCGTCATTGAGATATTCGACAGCATAGCCGAGAAGGACGTCCTCGAAAAGACGGACGTGACCTTCATCGTGGACAGGATAACAGTCAACACCGACAGCGTCGAGATAAAGCTCAAGCCCGACATCGACAAGCTGCTGCGGTGCGGGAAGCCTGTAAGGCGCAGGAAAAAGAAGACGGAGGAGCCTGAAAATTTTACGCAAGGCACTGAGAATTACGAAGCAAAGCCGATAACCGTCCCTATTCCCAAGAGCAAGGATGGTTCTCTCAGTGTCAACACTGTAAAGTACGGCGACCCCTTAGAGATATACACAAACAGCGAGGGCGAGGTCATATTCAAGAAATACTCGGCTATGAGCGAGCTCAGCGAGAACGCGGCGAATGTGGCGGAGGTCATGCACAAGACAGCGGGGTGTCCCGTGGTGGTGTTCGACAAGGACCACGTAGTCGCGTCAGCGGGAGTGCCGAAGCGCGAATTTGCGGAGCGCCGCGTAACAGCTCAGCTTGAGGAGCTCATGGACAGCCGCGGGCAGTTCTTCTGTCCCGACGGGCGGAGCAACAGCTTCTACCCGGCTGAGGGCGTGGAGCGCACGGCTATCGCGGCTGTGCCGATAATCACGGCGGGCGATGTTTCGGGAGCTGTAGCCTTTCTGACGTCGGAAAAGAGCGCGGAGGCAACAGATCTGCAAAAGAGCCTTATCACGGCGGCGGCGCAGTTTCTCGCCAAGCAGATAGAATAAAGAACAGCCCCGAGGCAGTCTCCTCGGGGCTTGTGTTTGTACTTTTTCACGCGGGCTATCAGTGCGCGCCGTCCATCCAAGCGTTATACGCCTGAAACTCGACGTCCTCCTTCTTCATTTTCCAAAACTCCTCGACTGAGCCGCACAGCACCCTCTCGTAGCTCGGGGAGCTGTTGTAGCCGTTGCCGACAGCGGTATAAGAGGTGCTGACGATGACGCAGCTGCCCGCGCGGTAGACAATGTAGCTGTGTCCGCCCGCGCTGCCGCCGCTGATGACGTCCGTCTGCTTTATCCTGCCCTCCGCAGCCTCGGGAGCGCGGGAAGTGCCGGCTTTTTTCTGCTGTGTAAGCTCAGTCTGATGAACTCTTTTCTTGTGCGACATGGTGTACCTCCCTGTAACGGTATTATTCGGAATCGTACTACTACCATTATATATGGACAGCTCCGCCGTGTCAATGCGTTCCTCGTTCACAAATTATCCTTGACTAATATGGCAAAATAGGGTAAAATGTTATTGTATCTATGTGCGGAGCAGGGCTCCGCTGAACAGGAGTTTGCTATGAGAATAAAAAGAACTATCGCACTGCTTGCCGCAATGGCTGTATTAGGCGCTTCGGCGGCTGGGTGCGGAAAGAGCGGCGGTGATAATGTGGATTACGTCTGGAGTAACGTCGCAATAGGCGGCGGCGGTTACATAACGGGCATCGTGTACAATCCCGCGGAGGAGGGGCTCGCCTACGTGCGCACCGATATAGGCGGAGCATACCGCTTCGACAAGGCGCAGGACAAGTGGGTGCCTATTACCGACCACCTCGGCGGCGACGAGTGGAACCTCATCGGTATAGAGAGCATAGCCACCGACCCCGTCGAGCCGAACCGCGTGTATGCGGCGTGCGGCACATATATGGGCGAGAACGGCGCTATCCTTGCCTCCGACGACTACGGCAGGACGTGGAAGCGCTTTGACCTCGAATTCAGCTGCGGCGGCAACTGCTCGGGCAGAGGCGTCGGTGAGCGCCTGAAGGTCGACCCCGTGAACAATAACAACGTGTATTTCGGCTCGCGCACCAAGGGCTTGTGGAAGTCAGAGGACTACGGCACTACGTGGAGCAAGGTGGAGAGCTTCCCCGTGTGGGGAGACTACTATCAGGAGGGCAATTCTATCGGCGTGATGTGGGTCGAGTTCGACCCTGCGACCGATGACGTCTACGTCGGAGCCGCGATGATGAACGGCGAGTGCGTGTACAAGTCGTCTGACGGCGGCGCTACGTGGAAGGCTCTGCCTGTGAACAACGCGGGAATGTACCCCTTGCAGGCGGTCATCTCCGAGAACGGGCATATGTACCTCGCCTACTCGGACACGGCAGGACCTAACACAGACCCCAAAAACGGTGCAGTTTCGGCTCTCGACCTCAAAACCGAGAAGTTTGAGGACATCACACCCGATGTCGGCGACGGCAGATACGGCGGCTTCGGCGGTATCACGCTCGATGCACAGGCTCAGGACACGATAGTCGTGACCTCGCTGAGCTTCTGGGACGACAGGGGACACAACATCTACCGCTCGGAGGACGGCGGCAGGAGCTGGAAGTCCCTCTACACGAAAAAGGAAAAGAACTACAAAATGGATGTGTCCGAAGCCGACTGGCTCACGTGGGGACGCGAGGAGGCTTCTATCGGCTGGTGGACGGCGGCGGTGGCGCTTGACCCGTTCAACTCCGACAAGGTCAGCTACGGTACGGGTGCGACGCTGTACTCGACCGTCAACCTCACCGACCTCGGCAGCGGCACGCCCGTGACGATAGAATTCGACGCAAAGGGCATAGAGGAGACGGCGGTGTTCGACATCGTGGCTCCGCCCTATGACGATACGAAGCCGCAGATGTACTCGATAATGGGCGACCTCACGGGCTTTGCGCATATGGACGTGACAGTCCCGCCCGATGACGCTCACTTTATGAAGAACGGCAGCGCCACGTCGGTTGACTGCGCGTGGCTCGACAGCAATTACGGCGTATACACGAGCGAATCGAAGAAGTCGCTCAACTACACGACAGACGGCGGTGCTACGTGGAACAATGTCCGCTTCCTGCCCGACAAGTCACAGGGCGGCTCGGCGTGTATGTCCGCGGACGGAAGCACCATTATATGGCGTCCGTCAACGCTCAGCGGCAAGCCGTATATGACCCCCGACTACGGCGAGAAGTGGTACAACTGCGAGGGACTGAGCATGGGCGCGACTGTCATCGCCGACAAGGTCAACCCCAAGAAGTTCTACGCTGTGAGCAGCGGCAGCTTCTTCGTGTCCGAGGACGGCGGCTACAACTTCAAGGCTACGGACGCCGTGCTCACCGATAACAGCAAGCTCGTTGCGGTGGGCGGTCACGAGGGACACGTATGGGCGTACAACGGCTCGTTCCCGATGTACAGCGAGGACGGCGGCAAGACCTTCACCGTGCTGAAAACGGCGAACGCGAAGGCTCTCGGCTTCGGAGCTCCCGAGAAGGAGGGCGGCTCCCCGACGATATACATCATCGGCAACGACAACGTCGAGGGCAACAGCACTCCCCACGGCGACGGGATATACCGCTCGACCGACAAGGGCAAGACGTGGAGCCGCATAAATGACGAAAGCCACCTTTTCGGCAATATCACGCCCGTAATCACGGGAGACAGCGAGGTGTTCGGCAGGGTCTACTTTGCCACGGACGGCAGAGGCATAGTTATGGGCGACCCTGCGGCTAAATGATAGACAAGAAGAAAACTACAGTGCTCGCGCTCGGAGCGGTGATGACTGCGGCGGCAGTAGGAGTGTCGGCTCTGCTGTCAACGGCAGTGGTCAACCGCAAGCGCTACCCCGTGTTCGGAGTGGACGTCTCGAACTATCAGGGCGGGATAGACTGGCAGCGCCTTGAAGAACAGGGCGTGCAGTTCGCGTTCATCAAGGCTACCGAGGGCAGCGGGCACATCGACGAGTCCGCGCGGCGCAACATCGAGGATTCCGCGCAGACGGACATAAAGCGCTCGTGCTACCACTTTTTCAGCTTCGACAGCAGCGGTCACACGCAGGCGCAGAACTACATTTCCGTCGTCGGCGGGGACGAGATTGACCTTCCGCCCGTGGTGGATATCGAATATTACGGCGACAAGGCTTTCGACAAGCCCACCCGCGAGGAGACGGAGGAGATACTGCTCCCTCTGCTCGACGAGCTGGAGCAGTATTACGGCACAAAGCCCGTGATATATACGACTTTGCCCGTCTACTACCGCTACGTCAAGCCGATATGCGGCGGCGACTATCCGCTGTGGATACGCTGCAAGCAGACCGAGCCCGACTTCGTTGACTGGACGTTCTGGCAGTACGACGACCACGGCGAGCTCGACGGCTACTACGGCGACGAGAAATACATCGACTTCAACGTGTTCTGCGGAAGCAGCGACGAGCTTGAAGAATTTGGCAGGAGGTCGGAATGAGACCATTTGAACTTATACCTCCCATAAAGGATTATATATGGGGCGGAACGAAGCTGCGCGAGCAGTACGGCAAGGAGAGCGCTCTTGAGCGGCTCGCCGAGAGCTGGGAGCTCAGCTGTCACAGGGACGGCGTGAGCGTGATAAGCGGCGGAGAATTCGACGGTATGACGCTCCCCGAATTCATCTTCGAGCACCCTGAGGCGCTCGGCAGGAACTGCGGCAGGTTCGCGGATTTTCCCGTGCTGATAAAGCTCATAGACGCGCGGAACGACCTCTCCGTGCAGGTTCACCCCGACGACGAGTATGCACTGCGGGTCGAGGGCGAATACGGCAAGACCGAGGTGTGGTACATCGTTGACTGCGATGAGGGAGCGGAGCTCATATACGGCTTCGCGGAAGAGACCGACACCGAGACCTTCCGCAAGGCGATAGAGGAGGGGACGCTCCTCGATATCGTGAACCGCGTGCCCGTAAAAAAGGGCGATGTTTTCTTCATAAGGGCGGGGACGCTCCACGCCATAGGCAAGGGCATACTCATCGCGGAGATACAGCAGAGCTCCAACACCACCTACCGCGTCTACGACTACGGCAGGCTCGGAGCCGACGGTAAGCCGCGCGAGCTCCACATAGACAAGGCACTCGACGTCACCGAGTGCAAGCCGCCGACAGTGAAGTACGGTCAGCCCGTGAGGGTGAATATGGCGGGTATGTGGCGGACTCCGATAGCGGAGTGCGAATACTTCTCTGCCGAGAAGTACGACATCTTCCGCTCGCTGACGGTCGGCAGTCCCGACACATTCACACATCTGCTCTTCCTTGGCGGGGAGGCAGACATAATGTATGACGGCGAGTGCGTCATACACGCGAAAAAAGGCTCAAGCGTGTTTGTTCCCGCGGGGACCGACACGTGCGATATAAAGGGCAAATGCACTGTAATTATTACAAAGGAATCCAAAGGAGGAAAAATCAAATGAAATATTATGTAGGTATAGACCTCGGAGGTACAAACATCGTAGCAGGCGTGGTTGACGAGGAGTACAGGATAGTAGCCAAGGCAAGCACCAAGACAAACTGCCCGCGTCCCGAGAAGGAGATAGCGGAGGATATGGCTAAGATGGCAGTACAGGCTGTCGAAAACGCGAATCTCACCATCGACGACATCGAGTGGATAGGTATCGGTACTCCCGGTATTGCCAACAGCTCGACCGGTATCATCGAGTACTCGAACAACCTCGGCTTCAAGGACACTCCTATGGTGAAGTACATCACGGAGTTCCTCGGCAGGAGCGACAAGCCCGTATTCATCGAGAACGACGCCAACGCGGCGGCTTACGGCGAATATGTTGCGGGAGCTGCAAAGGGCGCGACAAATGCGGTATGCATCACGCTCGGAACAGGTGTAGGCGGCGGAATCATCATCGACGGCAAGATATATGCAGGCTCTAACTTCGCAGGCGCTGAGATTGGTCACACCGTTATCGAGGTCGACGGAGCGCAGTGCTCGTGCGGACGCAAGGGCTGCTTCGAGGCTTATTCCTCGGCTACGGGACTTATCCGTATGACCAGGGAGGCTATGGCTGAGCACCCCGACAGCATAATGAACAAGTCTGCTGAGGAAAAGGGCAAGGTAACGGCGCGTACATCGTTTGACTGTATGAGAGCGGGCGACATCTACGCGAAGGCAGTAGTTGACAAATACATAAAGTACCTCGCGGCGGGTATCACGAATACTATCAATATATTCCAGCCCGACGTGCTCTGCATAGGCGGCGGCGTCTGCAACGAGGGCGACCCGCTTCTCCTGCCGATGAAGGCGCTCGTGGAGAAGGAGGTCTACACCCGCAATTCGCCGAAGAACACGAAGATAGTCATTGCCGAGCTCGGCAACGATGCAGGCATAATCGGCGCGGCATTCCTCGGACGCGCTAATAGCTGAGAACTCAGAGCTCAGAGCTCAGAACTCAGACAAGGGCTCTGCCCTTGACCTGCCAAAGGTGACTCCCCGCAGTGCGGGGAGATGTCGCGAAGCGACAGAGGGGACGGGCTCGTTGAGCCTGCCTTTGGAATCCGCTGGGACTCTGTCCCAGACCCTGCAAAGGGGCACAGCCCCTTTGAACCCAGCTACGTTGCCGATCGCAAGCTCGCTCACTCTGTACAAAAGACGCAGTCTGCTTTCGGCGGGTAGCAAAACAACGGATTATTTCGAGTGTAGGGGACATCGCCCTCGGCGTCCCGTTGATAAGATACCACAATAAGAATTGGCTATATGTACCAAAAGCAAGAATAGCTATTTGTGCATATAGCCGATTTTTATTTCCGAGTGCAACAATTTCTTCCTTTTCTGACACCTTATTAGCGAATCGATTCAAAGGAGGGATTCGTATGAATGATTTCTCCACAGATGTGAAGCTCGCGAGGAAGGGCGATTCCGAAGCCTTCGCGCGGCTCTATTCTTTGGTATATAAGGACCTGTACCACATTGCTCTGTACAGTCTGAGGAGCTCCCACGACGCCTGCGATGTCGTCAGCGACACCGTCCTCGATGCTTTCACCACGATAGGCAAGCTGAAGGACGAGAAGGCGTTCCGCGGGTGGATAATGAAGATACTTTCGGCGAAGATAAAGCGCAAGCAGAGGGAGTACTTCGCGAACACCGCCGAGCTCAGGGACGAGGAGCTCCCCGAGGACGAATTCAGCTACGAGAACGTTGAGCTGAGGGACGCAGTAGAGCGGCTCGACCCGCAGTCGAGGCTGATACTGTCGATGTCCGCCCTCGAGGGCTACACAGGCGACGAGATAGCGCAGATATGCGGAATGAACGCCGCAACGGTGCGCTCGCGGCTGTCGCGCATAAAGGAGCGGCTCAGACTTGAGCTGACGGGTACATAATGTCCGGATTCGCGGATAACAGAAAGGTGATGCACTATGAAAGAAAACGATGAGAAGCTGAGAGAAATGCTCACGAGCGAGGAAGTCCCCGAGCAGCTCAGTCCCGAGAATATGAAGAAAATGCTCGACGAGAAGGCTCCGAAGAAGAAGCGGAGCGGCATCTCCGTTGCGGGCAGGATAGCCGCGGGAGCAGCAGCCTGCGCGGTAGTGGCGGGCTCGTATGCGGGCACGGCACATCTTATGAAGGAGCGCAAAAACGGCAGCAGCACGTCGGTGAGCACTTCTGACGGCGGCGATAAGACTATATACTCCGAGGCATCGTATATGAACGGTGCAAAGAGCTACGAGGACGTCTACGAGCTTATGGCGGCGTCGGCGAAGAAGTACGAAAGGCAGCAGAAGAAAGACCGCCGCAAGGGGCTCGTTGAAAGCGGCTTCACGAACGAGACTATAATGGATGGGGCAATTGCTGAGGAAGCTGTAGATGAGGCAGACGGCTACAATGGCGAGCTCGGGCTCACGACGGGCAGCACTGCGGAGGAGACCCCCGAATACTCCGAGACCTACGATCAGGAGGAGGGCGTGCGCGAGGCTGACATCGTCAAGACCGACGGCAAAAACATCTACTACGTGTGGAACGGCGCTGAAAACTACCATTTCGACGATGATAAGCAAGTATACGTCAACCAGTACCGCTCTGTGCCTACGCTTGACATAGCCTCGGTGAAGGACGGCGAATTCACTGACACCAAGAAGCTCGACCTCACCCCCGACCTCAGTGCACTCGACATAGAGGGCAATTACACAGTGCAGGTGTACGATATGTACATCTACAACGATATGATAGAGGTAATAGGCGGTGTCGGCGGCAATGCGCCATATTATTACTACGAAGGCGGCGGTTATTACTACGGTAACTGCAACAATACCTTCGTATCGTTATACACCACAGGCAGCGACCCCGAGCTCATCGGCACGTATTTTCAGGACGGCTTCTACAACGACGTGAGGATAGCTCCCGACGGCTGTATGTACCTCATCTCCAACTATACAACGGAAAACTTCGCGAGCATCGAGGACGAGGACAACATCGAGCGCTATATTCCCTGCTGCGGCGTTGACGACGAGGTAGAGTGTCTGCCTCCCGAGGACGTGCTGCTGCCGAGAAAATACAGCGAGGCAAGGACTTCTATGAGCTATACCGTCATCAGCGGTATTGACCTCAGCGAGCAGGGCGGCTTCACAGTCGTTGACAGCAAGGCACTCGCAGGCTTTGCGGGAACGATATACAGCTCCGCGGACAATATCTACGCGGCGGCATACAGCGACGGCGACAGCGATATCACGCGCATCGCGGTCAGCGGCGGAACTATCGAGCCTGCGGCTTCGGGCACAGTCGAGGGCAGCGTGCTCAACCAGTTCTCGATGAGCGAGTACGGCGACTATTTCCGCGTGGCAACAACTATCAACAAGTACCACGACAACAGCACGATAATCGGCGGCTTCTTCGGCACCGACGAGCCATCCTATACGGAGCGCGACAACGCGGTGACAGTCCTCGATATGGATATGAACACCGTGGGTATGATAAAGGATTTCGGTATCAGCGAGTCCATCAAGTCCGTGAGCTTCAGCGGAGATATGGCTTACGTAGTCACCTACCGCCAGACCGACCCGCTCTTTGCGATAGACCTCTCAGACCCGACAGAGCCGACTATCCTCGACGAGTTCAAGATAAACGGCTTCAGCACCTATATGCAGAAGTGGGACGACGGACTGCTCCTCGGCTTCGGTATCGACGCAAACGACGACGGCATACAGACAGGCGTGAAGCTCGTTATGTTCGACAACTCAGACCCGAATAACCTCAGGGAAGTGGGCTTCTGCGCACTTAATGAAAACACGACAGATTACGGATATATCACCTCCACCGCTGCCTACCAGCGCAAGGCTCTGCTGATAGCTCCCGAGAAGAACCTGATAGGCTTCCCGATACAGGGCTACGCGAGAGATACTTACGAGACAACATACAAGTATGTATTCTACTCCTACGAGGACGGCGAGTTCGTTTTCTGCGGCGAGATTACGGATAAAATCGACGGCGAGCGTCTTACCTGTGCTGACAGAGCACTCTACATCGGCGACTATGTATACGTGCTCTCAGGCGAGAAGTTCATCTCCGCCGACATCGACACAATGACCGTCAAGGATACTGTATCATTTATGTATTAACGTCATTATGGTTTTAAGATACAGAAGATCTCCTTGAAACAAAAAGTCCTCACAGCCTGATACTGTGAGGACTTTTTTGCGGGAAGCTGTCAATGACCTTTGTGCTTTTCCCTGCGTTTTTGCTGTTTAAGCTCAAACCGACGCTGATTTTCGGCTTCACGCTGCTCTTTTGTGAGCTTCCTGCGTTCGGTCTTCATTTGCTCCTGCATAAGCTTCAGCGCTTGCTGTGACTTAGTACCGATTCCTGCGATACTGAGCTGCTTTCGAGCACTGCGCTGCCGCCGTTTGGGGTTGTCAGCAGTCTGCCTTGTTTTCGCCTTAACAGCAGGACTGAACTTCAACTTGTAGTAATGCCTCAGTACATATTCCCAGACCTCGCTGTCCTTGGGTTCTGCTCCGAATGTGACCTTAGCCGCCGAGAGTTTGCCATTTTCAGAGCGTTCAAATACTCCCACCCAGAAAGGTTCATCAAAAAAAACTGTCAGCATACCGTTCGTTTTGTCCATATCTTTCCCTCCTAAGAATACTATGGACAAAGAACGGACAACCCGGAGGGGCAGGTTACTTACCCTGTTTTCACAGGACGGCCGGGCTACCTACCGGCTCTGGCATACCAAAAGGTACACGTTGCGTTTTTATCTTTGTCATTTGATCGCACGATAGTGCTGCTTATATCATAGCATATCTGCACGCTGCGGTCAATATAACGGCAGGATAAAGTCCCTGAAAACGCTGATATCATTGTGTGCTCGTTCGCGTATAGCTGTTACCGTAATCAATACGGGAATTCAACAGATCGCGTTTATTTCTTCTGACATTTCGGGCAGTAGCAGCTGCTCCTGCCGCCGACAATTATCTTTTCAAACGGAGTTCCGCAGATCTCACAGGGCTTGCCACTGTGACCGTACGCTCTAAGAAAAGGCGTATTGCGGTACTCTTTGCCCTTGCCTGCGATGTAGTCCTCGGGAGTTATCTCATTCGCCTCTGTCGCCCATGCAATGACTTTGGGTATCTGCTCTGTCAGACGTTTCCACTCGGCATTTGTGAGAGTATTGCAGGGCTTTTCGGGGTATATCCCTGCTGCGTGGAGTATCTCGTCCGAGTATATATTTCCGATACCTGCAATAATGGTCTGGTCGAGGAGCATTTCCTTTATCGCCTTTCGACGTTTGGAGAGCTTCTCTTTCAGAAAATCCACAGTCAGCGCCTCGTCATCAGGCTCGATACCGAGCTTGTCCATTCCTGTTACGGTATCAGCTTCGTCCTTGCCGAGGAGCCAGAAACGTCCGAAACGGCGCACATCAATATAGCGCAGCTGTTTTCCGTCGGAAAGCTCAGCAATAAGGTGCGTATGCTTTTCTTCGGGATAGTCTGGCGGAGTTACGAGCAGCTGTCCCGTCATTCGCAGATGAAGCACCAGCCGGCTTCCGTTATCAAGGTGAAATATCAGGAACTTGCCCCTGCGGCTCATTCCCGTGAATGTGCAGCCTGTGAGCGAGCTCTCAAGCGTGTCTGCGTCAGGGAATGCAATTATCTTAGGATTATGTATACTTATCGAGACTACGCTCCTGCCTGCTGTCTGCGGCTCGTTTATTCGGCGAATGGTCTCGACTTCGGGTAATTCGGGCATATTTATCGTTCCTTTCACATTTCATTTTTCGCACTTTCCGCAGCTGCTGCACCCGTTGCAGGTGAGACGCATTCCGCAGGTCTCGCAGCGCTCCCTGAACGTCGGCTTGTACCTGTCCTCGTCGGGGAGGGGATAGCCCATATCGTTGTAGAGGTCAAAGTGTATCGGCTTGCCCTTGAAGCTCATTCCCGACTTGTATGCCTGTTGACTTTGCAGTCCGTTGCCCTCAATCTTGTAGAGCCTGCCGTCCTTGACGAAGCGTCTGCCTGTTCCGCAGAAAACGAATGTCACGTTGTTGTCCACGCATTCCTGTCTGAGCGAGCGCACCCAGTCGAAGTGGCAGGGACGGGCTCCGTCGTAGTTTTCACCGTCGCAGAGCACCTGCTCTATCTGTCCGGTTTCGAGATACTTCCGTATACTCACCTGACCGATAAACGGAGCACACATCACGCCTTTATGCTTGAACGGCAATTCGAGAAGTATAGGAATCCGCTCGTCTGCGCGGAGCTGATTTTCAGCAGTGACGTTGAAGAAGATGTTGTCCCAACCGTCGCCCCAGTCCTTCGGCAGATGCTGAGCGACACGCTCGGGACGTTTGGTCAGCAGGAAGAATATCACATCGCTGCGTATACGCATGAGCTCCCACGCCTCATCGCGCCAATCGTCTGCCTCAGCGAGAAAGAAATCGGAGGTCATACACACGCGTATCATCTCGCCGCTTTTTATCTTGTAATTGCCCTTCCTGTCCTTTTGCACGGGATAGCTGAAGCCTGCCTTTGTACGATATATGTGCGAACCGTCCTGATCGCGCATTTTATCCAGAAAATACATATAGCAGTTGTCGCAGCCCTCGCTCTTCTTGATACAGCCGTGCCACGGGTTCCATATATCGTGCATTCTATCACCTCTGCTCCAATAATTCGACTTAATTATCATAGCATAGAAATGTGGGAAAGTCAATCACGATAAATCCTCTTGTTATGTACGTGATGTCTGTTCTAACTACAGTTATACCGCTGCCAGACAAGTAAAATAACTTATTCCAGACACAAAAAATCCCCCTGAACCATAGTAGTTCAGGGGGGGACTGTTATTAACATCAGTTATCCGCATATACGAACTTCAACATTGATATCTTCCCATATTTTGGATTTTATCGTTTGTCCGTTCTTAGCTCTGAAAGCCTTTGCTTCTTCCAATGTTATATCGAATTTGCACATTAACTCTAACGAGTCGAACTTACCTCTTATCTGCGATAGCAGCCTGACGGGAAATAAATACACCTATCTGGTATAAAAGCGCGTAATATAGGCGCGTGTCCTCTATAGACTGGCAGTGCTTTTACATAATGCCGTTAGCGCAGGAATATACAAGAAAAACAGGCTTAACGGCTATCTTAAATATTGTCATTTGCCTATAAGCTTTAATATCTCTGCGGTCTTCAAAGTCTTACCAGAGGAAACGAGCTTCTCATTAACCACAAGCGCTGGCATTGACATTGCTCCGTACTCCATGATCTTCTGCAAATCGGTGATGTACTCGACTTCAATGCCCATTCCCTCAACTGCCTTGACAGTGTTGTCGTAGAGCTGATGACAGGCTTTGCATCCAGAACCGAGTACCTTGATACAGCAGATATCGTCAACAGATTCGCCGCAGCAAGTCGAAGCTGTTTCGCTTGCAGTCTGCTTTCCGCCGCAACAGCAGCATGAAGTTTCCTCTTTCTTCTCTTCCTTTTTCTTACCAAATAATGCCATGATATATTCCTCCTAAATGATGTAATTCTGAATGAGATTAAAGAAATATCCGACAAGGATAATTCCGATCGTACAGATAGCGATGAAAATGCCAAGCAGCTTCGGCTTAATCGCCTTTTTCAGCATTATCATCGACGGGAGTGACAGAGTGATAACTCCCATCAAAAAAGCGATAACTACGCCGAGATTTGCTCCTTTTGCGACAAGCGCTTCTGCAATGGGGATACAGCCGAATATATCGGCGTACATCGGTATTCCACATATCGCAGCAAGGATAACTCCAAAGGGATTTCCGGTGCCAAGAACGTTTACTATCCATTCCTCAGGTATCCAGTTGTGGATGATCGCTCCGATACCTACGCCTGCTATAATATAGGGCATGACCTTCTTTGCCGTTCCCGCAACTTGCTCCCAGGCGTATCTCATTCTATCACGCTTTGTCAGTTCATTCTGCGGAGTATCAATGTTCCTGCCGTTGCGGATGAATTCCTCCACCTGATCTTCAAGGTGCAGCTTTTCGATAAGCGTTCCGCCTGCAACTGCAATTACAAGCCCCACTATCACATATATAACAGCGACCTTCCAGCCGAATATACTCATCAGCAAAACAAGCGAGCCTAAGTCAACCATTGGCGACGAGATAAGGAATGAGAACGTCACTCCCAGCGGAAGTCCTGCGCTTGTAAATCCCATAAACAGCGGAATTGAAGAACACGAACAGAACGGCGTAACAGTTCCAAGCAAGGCGGCGATACAGTTTGCACCGATACCGTGAAATCTGCCAAGTATCTTCTTCGTTTTTTCAGGCGGGAAATAACTCTGTATATAGGTTATCACAAAAATCAGGAAGCCCAGCAGCATCATAATTTTTATCGTGTCATAGATGAAGAATTGCAGACTGCCGCCCAGTTTGCTTTCAGTATCAAGACCGCAGGCGTTCAGCAAAGAGCCGATAAGCCTGTTCAGCCATTTCATGCCGAATACTTCGTCCTGTATGAAGTCCCACACTATTCTTCATCGCCTCCGAGCATTTCAGTCAGTATCTCTGCTGCCGTCCTGACCATTTCCGGACAGAGCGTTCTGAACAGACCGTTTGACCGTGCGTAGTTCCTGCCTTCATCGGTAGAAATATCGCAGCCGAGTATCTCACGGCATATATATGAACCTTTGCGCTTTTTGAACTTATCAAGGAACTCAGATGCTTTTGCACTCTGAGCAGCACGGCTTTCAAGATCGTTTTCATCAAACTGACCGTATTTCATACCGAGCACCATAAGTGCACCCGTACACGCACCGCATACCTCAGCCTTTCTCATACCACCGCCGAAACAAGCACCTATCTGAAGTGCCTGCTTTTCCGTTATACCGAACTGT
>Ga0129307_1001893_pt1 | contig 19348 bp, 16 predicted proteins | sample P1105metagenome_FD_94437 | JGI IMG/M metagenome (GOLD analysis project Ga0129307, IMG submission 94437) | Capybara group fecal microbial communities from Wisconsin, USA - P1105 metagenome | ecosystem: Host-associated > Mammals > Digestive system > Large intestine > Fecal | place: USA: Wisconsin... | reverse complement strand
CCTATAATGGGCAAAAATTCTATTAAAAGTCTTTGGAAAGGGGGTACGGGGGAAGAACCTTTCCTCAGAAAGGTTTTCCCCCGATAAATGCGTATAAAGCTTCTATATAAGTACCGAGGTTATAGCATCCGCTGAAATTTTTTTTGAATCAGGTGCGACACTTTGTACTTTTCAAACGTATGTATATATGAGAGGTATCATTAAAACGATATTTTTCACAATTAATTGTTGATTTTAGTTGAAAACTATGATACAATCAAGGTGATTATTAAGTTAATGACATAAAGGCAACACCGCACAAAGCCCGCCTGACGGCTTTGCACTGAATCTGCGGACATATTCAGCACAAGTTTTGTGCGGTGTTGCCTAAAACAAATATGAGGGAGGAATTCAAATGAAACACAAAACCACAAAAGCCATAGTCAGCAGTCTTCTTTCGGCTGCAATGCTGGTAACTTCAATGCCTGCTGTCATTCCTGAGACAGCCTTTGCGGAGTATGATGTCGTAACGCTCGACCTTGAAAAAGATCCTGTGATACTGCCGTGGAGACTGGTGGAGTCACAGCCTGCCGCTCAGGGATTTTATGTTGACGGCAACGCTCTCAAAGTAACGGTTTACTATCCCGAAGGAGCAAATGACAGAAGCGATCTTCAGCTGCGTGCACGTGGACTACAGATACAGGCAGGCCACGAATACACTGTAAGCGGTACTATCAAAACCGATGCAGACGGCTATATCTATTCAAGAATAGGCAACTATATCGGTGACAAAGACTGCTGGAATGCACTGGGCGGCGCTGAATGGATGCCTGTACAGATGGAAGCAAATGAGCCCTTTGAATTCAGTCAGACCTTTACTGCAACAGAGAATATGGAGGCCGCTGAATGGGCTTTCTATTACGCTGACAACCATGGAATGTACGGCAATCCCGACACAGGTATGCCTGAGGGTTCCAATATCTGGTTCAGCGATCTGAAACTTCGTGACAATACAGAAGGCGCAATATGCGAAACTGTAGAACCCGATCTCGGTATCGTAAGACCTAAGAGCAATGTCCGCATAAATCAGCACGGCTACAGCAGTAAACTCACAAAGAAAGCTTCATACTGCACCGATAACAAAGAGCCTTGTCAGTTTGAACTGCGTGACAGCAGCGGCAAAGCTGTATACACAGGCACAGCTTCAGCAGTAGTTGAAGATCGATCGGCAGGCAATACTGCTACAGAAAAAACTCCGTTCGGCCAGAAGCTGAAAGATTCGGGAAAATACGTTCAGATACTCGACTTCTCCGATTTCACAGAGGCAGGAGAGTACACTATCTTCGTCAAGGATACCGTCGGAGTTTCCGATACAGCTTACTTCGGTCACGAGGGATTCTACGACACATCCCTTGATGGCGACAAGCTTATGTGGAATGAGGGCAGGAATTCTTACTGCATGAATGAGTCGGCCGCTTTCACTATAAAAGAAAATGCTTACGATGATACTCTGCTTGCGGATTCTCTCAACTATTTCTATCAGAACCGCTCGGGTATCGATATCGACTCGGCTTATATCACATCAGGCGAGAAGGAGTCACTTGCCCATCCGGCGGCAGACCTGACAGATTCGGCTTATGTTCAGCACGCTTGGATAAAATTCTATGATCTTGATGCTAAGAATTTCGACGGCGACACTGACTATAAAATAGATGTTGCAGGCGGATGGACTGACGCAGACTTCAACTGCAAATCAGTCGTAAACGGCGCTTACGCTGTATGGAACCTACAGAATGCCTACGAGCTTTCGTCTAAGCTGAAAGCCGACGGAAAATTCAGCGACGGCAAGCTGGGCGCTGTTCCCGAGGACGGCAACAAGGCTCCCGATATCCTTGATGAAGCAAGGTATGAGCTTGAATGGATGATGAAGATGGTCGTTGACGAGAAGGATCCTTACTGGGGCAAGGACTGCGCAGGCATGGTCTACCACAAGGTACAGGATCATAAATACGTTGGCATAGCTGTAAAGCCATGGGACTACATCGGCGATTATGACGGCATAGTACGTATCGTCAAGCCGCCTACGTATGCAGCGACCGCAGGCTTTGCCGCTTGTGCAGCACAGGCTTCACGTCTCTGGAGAGGCATTGATGATGAATTTGCAGATAAGTGCCTTGCGGCTGCTGAAAAGGCTTTCAGCGCACTGAAAGACAAGAAAAGCCAGCTAACCGCAAACCACATCTATGATGCTTATAGAAAAGACCCTCAGTTTGCACCGCTGGATCAGGCTATAGGCGCACAGCCTTACGGTGATGATTTCGTTGTAGATGAATTCTACTGGGCTGGCTGCGAGCTGTTTGCTGCAACGGGCAAAGAGGATTATTATAATGAGATCAGTTCATACCCCACCGGATATTACGAAGGAAAAGAAGAGAAGCCCTTTACTTTCAGCAGAAGATTTGAAGACACGATGCACGATACCTCTTTCTCCAATATTAATACATCAGGTCTCGGTAACATCACCCTTCTGCTCAATTCGGAAAATCTGAAAGCAGAGGACAAGGAAACCCTTCTGAAATCGCTGTCAAAGACGGCTGATGGATATCTTGAATATATGCGCAGCTATGGCAACGGAATGGGTGTTCCTATGAAAGGAGCTGTGTTTTATGATAATGGAAGCATAGGCGACCCAGTCTCGTTCGAAGGCTATGCGGAAAACTCAAACGGCTATGTTGTAAATGATGCGCTCCTTCTTGCATATGCATATCATCTCACCGGAAAAGAGCATTATCTCTACGGCGCTTCTGAAGCTATGGACTATATCTTCGGCAGAAACGGCAACGGTATATCCTACGTTACAGGCTACGGAAACTATACTGCAAAGAATCCTCACCACAGATGGTGGGCAAACAGCATAGATGCTTACTTCCCGAAAGCCCCTGATGGAGTTCTTGTAGGCGGCCCGTTTGCAGGACTAAATGACCCGTATGTCGGCAGCCTCGGCATGATAAGAGGAGAAGTCGCAGATCAGAAATGCTATGCTGACAGCATAGAAGCATGGTCAGTGAACGTACCTTCGCTGTCACTCAATGCTTCACTGGTATCAGTGGTATCAGCATTGCAGGATGCACTTGGCGAAGATGCCGCAGCACAGCTGCCTGTTATCACCACTGACAAGCCGCCTGTACAGGTAACAACTACTACAAAGGCTTCACAGACCACAACAAGCAAGACTACATCCACAACAACGGAAATAACCACAAGAACATCTCTTACCGCCAATGCTGACGGAGTGATATTCGGTGATGTCAACGAGGATAAAAACATCGATATCTCAGACGCTGTATTCATCATGCAGTCTATCGCAAACCCGAGCAAATACGGCAAAAGGATAACGGAACAGGGCAAAAAGAACGGCGACGTAAGCAACTGCGGCGACGGCCTTACCAATATGGACGCACTGGCTATCCAGAAATATATGCTTGACCTTATAAAGGAACTCCCTGAGTCCTACATGGAAACCAAGTAATTTTTATCAGCATAGGCACCGTGTATGCGGTGCCTTTATCTTTCGAGAAAACATTTCAAGGGCGCTCGGAAAGCGCCCCTACAATCGGCTATTTGCGTGAATGTTTTTGTAGGGGCGAGTTCCGCTCGCCCGCATATATCAGAAAATTATCAGCTTTTTTGACGCTCAGAGGTTTCGTATGTGATAGTCAGTGAATCAAAAAATTCGGCAAATCGCCAAAAAATCGGATAAAGTGTTGACTTTGATTTGCATGAATGATATAATCATAATGAATAGTTATAAGTATCTGCATTTGCCTGTAAATCAGATATCTTATCTGAACTGTAATTATTCATAACAGAAAGGAGTTATTCAAATGAAGAAAACAAAACAGACGCTTCTGACAGCTGCGGCTTTTGCGGCTGCAATGAATATGTCAGCATCAGGAAATGTAAATGCTGTTACTCTCAGCGAGGCCGAACTGCCTGCAAGCATGGCAAATTATGACCCGTCAGCTGACGAGATACAGGACGTTTACGGACCTGCACCCAACTACAACGATGACCCTGTTACGACTGAGACTCTTATGACTCAGCCTGTTCTGACCACAACAGAAATACAGACAACTTACGGTCCGCCTATATGGAGGTGGGATGACACAACTACAACTCCAACAACTTCAACTACGACCGAAACGGTGCCTTTATATGGTCCGATGCCGGCTTATACCACCACAACTACAACTACAGAGCCGTTGGTTCAGCCTGTTTACGGCCCACCGCAGATATTCTACCAGAAGGGCGATATCAACGGCGATCAGGTCGTTGACTCACTTGATATGGTAGTATTCAGAAAATACCTCCTCGATGAGGAGACTCCTGAATGGCTCAGGCATACAATGGATATAAACCAGGACGGTGATTTTAATGTAGGCGACCTTGTTGCACTCCAGAATTACCTTCTCGGCAGAACACCGGATTTCCTCTACGTTAATCCACAGCCTACATACGGACCTCCTGATGATTTCCCTCAGACGGAGTACGGCCCTCTGCCCGATTACGATGAGGGACAGGATACGGAACAGCTTTCCGCTACCACCAATACAACTATGCCCGCAAACGGCAAAAATAATAAGACCAGGACTACGACTACCACATCCGAACCTGTGATCGAAGTGCCCGTAACTTCATTGGACCCCGAGGATATGCCTGTACAGCTTATGTACGGCCCTCCTGAGTATTTCGGCCTCGATCCTGAAACATTCCAGCCTAAGGAGTAATAATGTTAGACATAAGAATGAAAAATCAGCACCTCAGACAGCTTGAGGAATACCGCTATTATCTGTTCAAAGAACCAAAACTCAAGAATCTCTTCCTCGAACTCACCCTCCGCTGTAACGAGCACTGTCTCCACTGCGGAAGCTGGTGCGGTGATGTAAAGTCCGAGGAACTCACGGTCGAGGATTACCGCAAACTCCTCACAGAAGTAAAAGAGGATATGACCACCTACGGGAAGATGCTCTGCATTACAGGCGGCGAGCCGCTTCTCAGAAAGGAATTCTTCGATATCATGGGTATCGCTCATGATCTGGGATTCCACTGGGGCATGACCAGCAACGCTACTCTTATTGACGATGAAGTTGCCCGTGACCTCAAAAAAGTGGGAATGGGTACTATCTCTGTAAGTATCGACGGTCTCGAGGACTATCACGACGCTTTCCGCCGTACACCCGGCGGCTACAAGAAGGCTATGAGCGGAATCGAGAGCCTTCTGCGTGTGGGCACTTTCAAAGCCGTACAGGTAACAACTGTTGTCACACACCAGAATATAAACCAGCTTGAAGAGCTTTTCAAGATATTCAGCGAGATGGATATCGACTCATGGCGAGTTATCAATATGGAGCCTATGGGACGTGCAAAGGATCATCCTGATCTTATCCTTACTCCCGATGATTACCGCTATCTGTTTGAATTCATCCGCCAGAAGCGTATCGCAGGCGAGCCGGTCTGTTACGGATGCAGCCACTACCTCGGTCTCGAATATGAGCGTGAGGTCAGGGACTGGTATTACCTCTGTACAGCAGGTCTCTACACCGCAAGTATCTGTGCAAACGGCGATATCATCGCCTGTCTCGATATCGAGCGCAGACCCGAATTCGTGCAGGGAAATGTGCTCAGAGACAGATTCAGCGACGTGTGGAGAAATAAGTTCCAGATATTCCGTAAGGACCTCAGCGAGGAAAACGAAAAATGTTCAAAGTGCGACCAGAAGAATTTCTGCCACGGCGACTCGTACCATAGCTGGGACTTCGATAAGCACGAGCCAATGCTCTGCTTCAAGGATATACTGTTCTGAAACAATAGCCGCCTTTAACGGTGGTACTCATATAGCAGTTTATACGTATTATTGAGGTAGACGTTCTGAAGAAGCCTCTTCTCGGATCTGTTTCCCAAGACTATTAATTTTGCCCCCATATAGGGCGCACACCAGATAAGTAAGAATTTATTATTTCTTGCAGGTGCGCCCTATATGGGGGCAAAATTCTATTAAAAGTCTTTGGAAAGGGGTTCGGGGAAGAACCTTTCCTCAGAAAGGTTTTCCCCGATAAATACATATAAAGTTGCTGTAAGAGTACCACGGCTAAAGGCGGCTTTTATTTTACAGAGCAGCCTGTGTAGTAATGCTCAAGAATTTCACGCCATGATCTGCCCTCTGCGGCCATGGAGTTTGCGCCGTACTGGCTCATACCCACGCCGTGGCCGAAGCCCTTTGTGGTGATCACAGCTTCCTCGCCCTCATATTTCACCTCGAAGCAGGCTGAACGCAGGGCAAGGGCGGTGCGTACTTCACCTCCTGTTACGGACATATTCCCCACATCCGCTTTGAGCACTGTTCCTTGTTCCGACACATCACGGACAACCAGCCAGCCCACCATATTCTCGCCCAGTTCAACACCTGGGAAAGCGCTTTCCAGCTTGTACTGCATGACCTCTTTGCTGTAGCGCACCTCATTTGTGTACATGGGAGCGTTTACGTCATAGCCGCTGTCCACGGGGACGAGATAGTCAACAGCCGTTCCCCACGCATTTTCAGCGCTTTCTGTAACTCCCGATGACATGGAGTGGAATGCTGAGATGATAGGCTCGTCCTTGTAAACTATGGTGTAGTCCAGCACCTCGTCAACGCATTCGCTTATCCTGCTGTAGCTTTTCTCAAAATCAGCACCAAAGACCTGTCTTGCCTGCGCTTCGGTGTAGTATCCCTGATATTTCGACACATCGTTGGAGAAATCCGCCCCGTTCAGTTCGGCTGTGGGGTATTCTTTTTCGTGGAGCCGCTGTCTCTCTGCGTAGGTGTGGGCAGCAACAGCCTGAGCCTTTATGGCTTCGGAGTGGAAAGATGCAGGCATCTCCGCACAGACTGCCCCTATGACGTACTCCCTGACAGGCACTTCCATTATCTCGCCGGTGGAAACGTCAAGCACCTTGTACGGTTCCCCGTTATCATCATCCTCAAAGCGGAACTCCTTCAGCTTCGGGAAAGCGCTGTCTGTGCCGCTGCGGAAAGTCATCACGGGCAGTGCTGGCACTATGACGATGAATGCCGCAATGAACAGAACCGCTGCTATGTATTTTTTCATGTTCAGTCCTCCTTTTTAACGTTTCACTTATATAACACTATACTCTCACCAAATATACATAATCTTCACGATAACGTCACTGTTGTTTCCTTAAATTCATTTGACACCGCCCGAAATATGGTGTATAATTAATATGAATATGTTCAAGGAGAGTGATAAGTAATGCCATCATTTATTTCGGGTGCCAACATTACAGATTTATGCAGTGAACTTGTGAAAAATTCCGTTATAGATCCTAAGTTTTACGAAAAATATCACGTAAAGAGAGGTCTGCGCAACAGCGACGGTACAGGTGTGGTCGCAGGTATAACCAATATCTGCAACGTTCACGGTTATCTGCTCAACGAGGGTGAGGTGGAGCCTATCCCCGGTCAGCTCATTTACAGGGGCTACAATATCAATGATCTGGTGGAGAATGTTGAAGCTGAGGACCGCTATGGCTATGAAGAAACAGCCTTTCTTCTCCTTTTCGGCCATCTCCCCAATGAACAGGAGCTTGCTCATTTCAATACATACATCTCGCTGAAAAGAGACCTCCCCAACGGCTTTGTTGAGGATATGATACTCAAAGCTCCTTCAAAGAATATCATGAACAAGCTTGCACGTTCCGTACTTGCTCTCTATTCCTACGATGACGAATGTGAGAACAAGGGGCTGGAAAACGAGATGCGTACCGCTATCAGCCTTATCGCAAAGCTTCCTGTCATCATGGCGAACGCCTATCAGGTAAAGCGCCGTGTATTCGACAACGCAAGCATGATCATGCATCCTATCAACTATGAGGAGAATACCGCTCAGACTATCCTTTCTCTGCTCCGTCCCGACAGACAGTACTCCAAGGACGAGGCTCAGATGCTGGACCGTCTCCTTATGCTTCAGGCTGAACACGGCGGCGGAAACAATTCCACATTCACCTGCCGTGTGCTTACTTCATCAGGCACAGACCCCTATTCAGCTTACTCATCAGCTATATGCTCACTGAAGGGACCACGCCACGGCGGTGCTAACCATCAGGTAATTAATATGCTTGACAACTTCAAGGCTAACATCAAGAACTGGGAAGACGAAGGCGAAGTTGCTGATTATATGCGCAAGACCCTCCGCAAGGAGACCAACGACCATTCAGGTCTTATCTATGGTATGGGCCACGCTGTATACACTATCTCAGACCCGAGAGCTCTCATCCTCAAGAAGAAGGCATTTGAGCTTGCAAAGGGCAAGGAGATAGAGGCTGAATTCCGCCTCCTCGCTACCATCGAGCGCCTTACTCCGGAGATCTTCCTCGAAGAAAAGGGAAGCACAAAGGCTATGTGTGCCAATGTTGATATGTACTCAGGACTGGTATACCGTATGCTGGGTATCCCTGACGAGCTGTTTACTCCGCTTTTCGCTATCGCACGTATGGCAGGATGGGCTGCTCACCGCATGGAGGAGATACTCACCAGCAACCGTATCATACGCCCTGCATACAAGGCTATCGCCAAGGAACACGAATACGTAAAGCTTGCCGACAGACAGTGATCGGAAAGCTGTTTGCATAGGCATGGGCGGAGCATATCCGCCCTGCGCAGTGTAACATCAGATTGATATGATAAATAAGAAAATTATACTGCTTCCCCTTGCGGCGGCAGTTCTTACAGGCTGTACCTTCGGCGCAAGTATAGACACGCTCATGTCTCCTCCCAAGCTGAGTGTGGAGCAGGAGCAGATATACAGCGCCCTTACCGCAGCCACAGGCAATTCCATAAGCCTGAAATACCCGAAATCCGGTAAATATCTTTCCGCATTCATCGTTGAGGATGTGGACGGCGACGGCGGCAATGAAGCGCTGGTATTCTATGAGAAGAACAGCCTTGCTGTTGAGGAGAATACCCTGCGTATCAATATCCTCGACAAGGATAACGGCGAATGGAGATCGGTGTGCGATACTCCCGTTGACGGCTCTGAGATCGAAAAGGTAATGATCTCGAAGCTCGGTTCAAGCGACATAATGAATATCATCATCGGCAGCAGCCAGATAAACCGTTCCGAGAAGAACGTTTCCATATACAACTATATTGAAGGAAAGATACAGCAGCCTTTCCGTACAGCGCCTTACTCTTTCTTTGACGTTACCGATCTTGATACAGACGGCGAGAATGAATTTCTGCTGCTGAAAGGTTCATCATCGAGTTCACCTGCAATGGCCTGTGTCTACAGACTGACCGATCAGGGGAAATACATAACCTATTCCCAGGAACTCAGCGGAAGCTTCATGGAATTCGATGAACCCAGCTACGGCCTTTTAGGCAACGGCAGCAAGGGCCTTTACATCGATGCAGGTTCGGGTGCGGGAAATATCCAGTCCGATATTATCTACATGGACGAGAACGGACTGAACAAGGTATTCGATACCGCTGCTGAATCGCTGGCTACAAAGCGTCCGTCGGGATGTGCCACATTCGATATCGACAGCGACGGCATCCCCGAGATACCGGTTCAGAAGGTATCGCTGGGCTATGCGGAATCTTCCGAAAGCGAACAGATGAAGATAACCGAATGGATGTACGTCAGCGAGGATAACAAGCTGAAAAAGAAGTACACCTCCTATTACAGCGTAAATGAGGGCTATATATTCATATTCCCCGAGCGCTGGGAGAACAATATAAAGGTGGAGCGTGACCCCATCAACGATGAGATCGTTTTCCGCAGCTACAAGGGCGGTCAGGACGGCCGTGAACTGCTGAGGATATATCTTGCCGAGGATCAGCCATCCCGTGATGACAGGCTTGCAAACGGCTATATGCTCCTCCATACCAAGGGCGATTCGGCTTATCTCGCCTATATACCGTCAGCTCCCGATACCGAGGGCGACGGACTTACTCCTACAGCAGGAGATGTGGCTGTAGGTTTCCACTTTAAAGAGTAGCCGCTGAGCGAGTGACTCCCTGTAGTACAGGGAGATGTCCGAAGGACAGAGGGGACGTGCGACCGTTGGGAGGCGCCGCAGTCACGATCCGGCGCAAGCGCCTTACTCTCTGCAAAAAGGCAGGTCTGCTTTCGCTCATCCATACTATTTATTATTATGAATTCCGAATTGAAACAAGGGAGTGAACATAAATGAAACGTATACTCATATGCGAGGACGAGGATACTATCCGTGAATTCGTCGTCATCAACCTGAAACGTGCAGGCTATGACGTTGTGGATGTAAACTGCGGAGAGGACGCCCTCAAGACTTTTGAAGCAGAACACGGAAATTTCGATGTTGTTCTTCTCGACATCATGATGCCCGGTATCGACGGTTTTACCGTATGCAAGAAGATACGTGAAAAAAGCTCTACCATCGGTATCATCATGCTGACAGCAAGGACTCAGGAAATGGACAAGGTCAGCGGTCTTATGATAGGCGCTGACGACTATATCACAAAGCCGTTCTCTCCGTCAGAGCTGACAGCCCGTGTTGACGCTATATACCGCCGTGTCTGCATGAGCTTCATCAAGAATGAACAGCAGTCTGTGATAGAGTCAGGCCCATTCACACTGAATCTGAAAAGCCGCACCGTTACCAAGGACGGCGAGCCTATCGAGCTTACTCAGGTGGAATACCAGATAATGGAATTCTTCATGAACAACAAGAACACCGCCCTTGACCGTGCAAGCATCCTTAACCATATATGGGGCGAGAGCTATTACGGCGACGACAAGATAGTTGATGTCAATATAAGACGTATACGTATGAAGATAGAGGAAGAGCCCTCTAATCCCAAGTATATCATCACTATATGGGGCTACGGCTATAAATGGAATGATGTTCAGTAATGGCTAAAAAGAGTATCACCAAGCGCTGGATAATCAATAACCTCGGTATTGTTGTCATGGCGCTTCTTATAATAAGTATGGCCATAGTCTACGCTATACAGAATTATTTCTACGTCTCGGCAAGGCAGTACCTCATATCAAAGCTGAATGCGGTAACATCCGTGCTCAGCATACATTCCCAGGACAGCTCCGCAAACTTCTCGGCGGAGATGAGGACGATGCTTGAGACCTTCAACGAAAAGGACAAGATAGAGCTTATGGCGATAAATTCCAAGGGACGAGTTGTTCTTACCTCGTCGGGATTCTCGCCCGATGCTGATGATATCATGCCGGACTATGTTCAGGCTATGGAATCAGGCGAAGGCTCCAAGGTGTACAGGCTTCAGGGCGGAGAAAAGGTGCTGGCGGTATCCGTGCCCATCTCCTCCATAAACAGTGAATACAGCTCTGTCCGCATGGTAACTTCCATGACGGAGATAGACAACACCATCAAGACCTATATTCTGGCAGTAGCAGTAGTTTTCATGACTATTATCCTTGTCATAATCACCATAGGCCTCTACTTTGCAGGCTCTATCGTCAAGCCCATCCGTCAGATAAGCGGTATCGCACGTAAATTCGCAATGGGCGATTTCTCGGTACGTATCGAGAATGACAGCGATGATGAGATAGGTGAGCTTTGCACCGCCATTAACCACATGGCCGACGAGCTTTCAACTGCTGAGGCTATGAAGAATGAGTTCATCTCCTCTGTTTCCCATGAGCTGAGAACTCCCCTCACCGCCATCAAGGGCTGGGCAGAGACACTCATGCTGGACGGCGGTACTTCTCCTGACACCATGAAAAAAGGCGTCGGTGTCATCGTCAACGAGACTGAGCGTCTTCAGCAGATGGTCGAGGAGCTCCTTGACTTCTCACGTATGCAGAACGGCCATTTCACCCTGCAAAGCGCAACTATGGACATCCTTGCAGAGCTGGGCGACGCTGTGCTGATATACAGCGAAAAGGCGAGAAAAGAGACCAAGGAGATAATCTACGACGAGCCTGAGATGCTTCCCTTCGTTTTCGGCGACAAGAACCGCATCCGTCAGGTCTTCATCAATGTTATCGACAATGCTGTGAAGTATTCCTCAGCAGGTGACAGAATTACCATAAAAGCCTATGAATCGGGAGATAATGTAGTTGTCTCCGTCAGGGACACAGGCGTTGGTATCAAACAGTCAGACCTTGCCAAGGTTAAGACAAAATTCTATAAAGCCAACCACACAAGAAGAGGTTCGGGTATCGGACTTGCCGTTGCTGACGAGATAATCAGTATGCACGGCGGTACTCTCTCCATCGACAGCGAAGGCGAGGGACTGGGCACTACCGTTACCATAACCCTTCCCGCAAAGAAAGATAAGTGACTATGAGCAATAAATCCAACGCTCAGCCGACTGCTGAGAAATTCAAATCAAAAATAGGCGGACAGGCCCTCATCGAAGGCATAATGATGCTTGGTCCGACTACAGGCGCTATGGCCTGCCGTCTTCCCGATGGCACTATCGACCTTGAAACATGGGAGGAAAACAACGGCAAGAATGCTCCCTGGTACAAGAAAACTCCCCTTGTCCGTGGATGCTGTTCATTTGTGACTTCCCTTGTCAAGGGCTACAAGTACATGATGAAATCCGCAGAGAAACAGCTCCCCGAAGATGAACAGGAGGAGAATAAGACAAAAGACGGCAAGGACAAAGATGAAAGCAGCATCTACGATATCTTCATGTATATCGGCATACTCGTCGGAGTAGTCATGGCTGTGGGACTTTTCGTCTTCCTGCCTAAGATAATCGTGGGATTCATCCCCGACGTGAAAGAACACCGTATCCTCCGCTCAGTGCTGGAGGGTATCGTCAAGATAGCGCTGTTTGTGGCGTATATGGCTCTGGTAAGCCTTATGAAGGACATCCGCAGACAGTATATGTACCACGGCGCAGAGCATAAGACCATTGCCTGCCATGAGGCCGAACTTCCGCTTACTGTGGAAAATGTCCGCAAACAGACACGCTTCCACAAGAGATGCGGCACAAGCTTTATTTTCCTTGTACTGCTGGTAGGAATATTCGTGATGTGTTTCGTACCGTTTACCGTAACATGGCAGAGAATAGCGGCTTCACTGGTGCTTCTGCCGCTGGTAGTGGGAATATCATACGAATTCATCCGCCTTGCAGGCAACAACGACAATATCGTTACACGCATACTTTCCGCTCCGGGACTTGCTATGCAGAGGATAACTACCCGTGAACCCGATGACAGCATGATAGAAATAGCAATTGCCGCTCTCAAGCCCTGCATCCCTGAGGATAAGTCCGAGGACAAGTGGTAATGCAGAGGAAAGCGCTCTATGACATATGCGGAGAGATACTGAAAAATTCGGGAAATGAGGACTGGGAGTTCGATACCCTGTGCATTTTTCAGGACATTCTTCACGACAAACATCCGCTTTTCCGCCCTGCCGAAGAAGTCAGCGACGAGGACGAAAAGACCATCCGTCAGCTGACAGAAAGACGCAGCAGCGGCTATCCCTTGCAGTATCTGCTGGGCGAATGGGAATTCTACGGCTACCCTTTCAGATTAAGCGAGGATGTGCTGATACCACGCCCCGACACCGAGACTCTCATCGAAAACGTGCTGGAAATATGCCGCCGACAGGGCATGAGATCACCGAAAATAGCCGATCTCTGCTCAGGAAGCGGATGCATAGCCATAACGCTGAAAAAGGAACTCCCCCTTGCGGAGGTCTCCGCTGTTGAGCTCTCCGGCGGCGCTCTGGATATAATAAGGGAAAATGCCTCGCTGAATGATGCGAATATACGCATTATCAAAGGCGATGTGCTGAAAAAAGAAACTGCGGATATGTTCCGTGATATGGATATCATCGTCAGCAACCCCCCTTACGTCACCGCAAAGGAAATGGCGGAGCTTCAGCAGGAAGTACGCTATGAGCCCGAAATGGCGCTCTACGGCGGTGAGGACGGTCTGGATTTCTACCGCACCATGACTGCGCTGTGGAAAAATTCCCTTGCTGACGGAGGCTGGCTGCTCTATGAATACGGCGACGGTCAGCAGAACGATGTTGAAAAGATACTGAACGACAACGATTTTGATAATATTACACTGAGCCGTGACCTTGCGGGGATATTCCGCACTGCTTCAGCTCAGAAACGGAGGTAAAAAATGGCTAAGAAGGAACTTGCTAAAAAACCTACAGTAGTAAAAGCTGCTACCAAAGAAGACAAGAAGACTGCCCTTGACGGCGCTCTCAAGCAGATAGAAAAGAAGTACGGTGCAGGCGCTATCATGCGTCTCGGCCAGACAAAGACCCTCAACGTTGACGCTATCCCTACAGGCTCTATGACACTGGATATGGCGCTGGGTATAGGCGGCGTTCCACGTGGACGTATCGTTGAGATATACGGCCCCGAAAGCTCAGGTAAGACTACCGTTGCCCTCTCCATCATCGCTCAGGCTCAGAAGATGGACGGCGAAGTTGCCTTCATCGACGTTGAACACGCTCTCGACCCTGTGTACGCTCAGGCTCTCGGTGTAAATATCGAGAATCTCCTGGTATCACAGCCTGACAGCGGTGAACAGGCTCTTGAGATCGCTGAGGCTCTTATCCGTTCGGGCGCTATCGACGTTATCGTACTTGACTCCATCGCAGCTATGACTACCCGTGCCGAGATCGACGGCGAAATGGGCGACCTCCATGTTGGTCAGCTGGCAAGACTTATGTCACAGGCTATGAGAAAGCTCACAGCGGCTATATCCAAGTCAAACTGTGTCGCTATCTTCATCAATCAGATCCGTGAGAAGATCGGCGTTATGTACGGAAACCCCGAAACTACCCCCGGCGGCCGTGCGCTGAAGTTCTACTCATCGGTACGTATCGAAGTACGCAAGGGCGAGGTAATCAAGTCAGGCACAGATATTGTCGGCGCAAGCACCCGCTGCAAGATCGTCAAGAACAAGGTAGCTCCTCCTTTCAAGGAATGCGAATTCGACCTGATGTACGGCAGCGGAATCTCACGTACAGGCGAAGTTCTTGACCTTGCCGTTGACCTTGATATCATCAAGAAGGGCGGTTCATGGTTCAGCTACAAGGATCAGAAGCTGGGACAGGGCCGTGACAATGTAAAGGAACTGCTGAAGAATGACGAGGCTCTCATGAAGGAGATCGAGGAGCAGATACTTGCCCGCAAGGACGAGCTGAAAGAATCCGTTGCTCCAAAGGCAAAGAAGGGCAAGAAGGACGGCGCTGAAGATGCTCCGGCTGAGGAAAATGCAGCACCGCAGAACGACAGCAGCGACGATATCCTTGCTGATATCGATGAGGACTTCGAGGAGTTCACTCCTGCTGAGGAATAATGAAAGTTACCAATGTTTCCCGATATAAGGGGACTACCTATGAGGTGGAGATCGACGAAAGCCGCAAGCTCTACCTGCATATAGATATTATCACAGACTTTTCCGTCCGCACAGGCATGGAGCTTGAGCGTGAGGAGCTGAGGAAGATAGTCTACGCTTCAAACTTCCGCAGAGCCTACCAGCGAGCGCTGTTTCTGCTGGATTACCGTGATTACAGCGCAAAGGAAATGACGGAAAAGCTGATAAAGACATACAAAAGTGAAACTCTTTGCAGTGCGGTGCTGAATAAGCTGAAAGAAAACGGCTTCATCGACGATGAACGCTATGCCGAGCGCATGGCGAGAAAGCTGGTGGAGACACGTAAATTCGGCTACAGACGGGCTAAGCGTGAGATAATGCTGAAAGGGATAGACCAGTTTACCGCTGAGGATGCCCTTGCAGTATACGATGACAGATTCAGCGAGAACCTTATGGAACTGCTGGAAACTAAGCATTCACGTTATCTCACGGACAGCAGCGACAGAAAAAGCATCGAAAAAGTAAAAAATGCACTGGTGCGGTACGGATACGATTTCTCCGATATAAACCGTACCGTTAAGGAATATTTTGAGAATAGCATATATGAGGAGGACGACTGATATGGCAATAAAGGTCGGCATGGTGTCACTGGGATGTTCAAAAAATCTGGTAGATTCGGAGAGAATGCTGTATAAGCTGAAATCTCACGGCTATCAGCTTGTGACTGAACCCGGACTTGCTGATGTGGCTGTGGTAAATACCTGCGGCTTTATAAAATCGGCTAAGGAAGAAGCTATAGAAACTATCCTTGAACTGGGCAAGCTCAAGGAGGAAGGCACTCTTAAAAAGATCATCATTACCGGATGTCTCGTTGAGCGTTACAAGGAAGAGGCTGCTGAGCAGTTCCCCGAAGCTGACGCTGTTATCGGTATCGGCAATACAAAGGATATAGTCGATGTCCTCGACCATGTGCTTGCAAACGAGAGATATGTCTGTTTCGCTCCCAAGCTCGATGCTGAGCTTTCAGGCGAAAGAATAATATCCACACTTCCCTTTTTCACCTACCTCAAAGTAGCTGAAGGATGTTCAAACTGCTGTACCTACTGCGCTATCCCCCTCATCAGAGGAAAGTTCAGAAGCGTCCCCATGGAGGATGTGCTGAAGGAAGCACGTTTCCTCGCTGAAAACGGCGTTACCGAATTGGTAGTGATAGCACAGGATACTGCTCTCTACGGCAAGGACCTCTACGGTGAGCCTAAGCTTGCGGAGCTTCTCACCGAGCTTTGCAAGATAGACGGACTTAAGTGGATACGCACTCTCTACTGCTACCCCGAGCGCATAACCGATGAACTTCTCGACGTTATCGCCCGTGAGGACAAGATAGTGAAGTATATGGAGATCCCGATACAGCACTGCAACGGCGATATTCTCTCACGCATGAACCGCTGGGGAGATACTGAAAAGCTGGAGGCTCTCTTTAAGCATATCCGTGAGAAAGTGCCGGGAGTCATACTCCGTACCACGCTGATAACAGGTTTCCCCGGAGAGACAGAGGAACAGTTCAATGAACTTGCAGAATTCGTAAAACGTGTCCGCTTCGACAGACTTGGCTGCTTCCCTTATTCCCGTGAGGAAGGCACAAAGGCTGCTGAATTCCCCGATCAGATAGACGAGGAGACCGCCGCTCACCGTGCAGATATAATAATGGAACAGCAGATGCTCATAAGCTGTGAGAACAACGAGAAGCTTATGGGATGCGAACTTGAAGCCGTTGTTGAAGGCTTTGACAAATTCGGCGAATGCTATTTCGGAAGAACTCCCCTTGACGCTCCCGATATCGACGGAAAGGTGTTCTTCACATCGGATGATCCCATTGAAATAGGTCAGTACGTTACAATAAGGATCACCGATACTCTGGATTACGATCTTATAGGAGAGGTGATAAGCAAATGAACCTTCCAAATAAGCTGACTCTTACAAGAGTTATACTTATCCCTTTCTTCCTGTTTTTCATGTATGTCAAAGTGCCGTGTCATTATCTCATAGCACTTGCCATATTTGCAGCAGCGTCCATCACCGATGCTCTTGACGGAAAAATAGCAAGAAAGAACAATCTGGTCACCAACTTCGGAAAATTCCTTGATCCGCTGGCAGATAAGGTGCTGGTCATCGCTGCGCTTACGGTATTCGTGGAATTGCCCGAGGTAAATATGGGTGCTATTCCGCTGATAATCATATCAGCGAGAGAATTCATGGTGTCAGGTCTCAGACTCCTTGCCGCAAACAGCGGTAAAGTCGTGGCAGCAGGAATATGGGGCAAGCTGAAGACCGCTTTCACTATGGTGGCTATAATCGCTATACTCCTCTGGCTCAGCCTCTGCGGAGATTTCCACATAGGCTTCTCCGAAGGCTTTGTTTCAGCAGTCAACGATATCATAACACCGATACTTGTGTGGATAGCAACTATTCTTACTGTAGTCTCAGGCGTGATCTACCTGAAAGGCTACTGGCATCTTATAGATGCAGATAAATAAGGAGGATAATAATGAAACACTGTGCAGGACAGATAAAATACCTGATCGCCATAAAAGAACTTACGGATAAGGACGAATATGTCAGATGCGTAAGTATATCCCGTCATCTCGGAGTTTCACGCCCCAGCGTCAGCAAAATGCTGAGATGCCTTGCAAACTGCGGATATGTCTATGAGGACTTCTGCAACAGCGTGGTGCTTACTCCCGAGGGCGAGGAGACCGTAAACGAGATAATGTCCAGCTTTGAAGAGGTGTACACCTTCTTCCATAAATTCCTGAAGCTGCCTCATGATGAAGCACATGAACAGTCAATCAGGTTCATAACGGAATTCCCGAAGGATACCTGCGACAGACTTAAACACATCGTCAAGAGAACGATAAAGAAAAGAGCATAATGAAAGGGCGCACACTGTGCGCCCTTTTTGTTCAGTCTTCAACGACATCTTGAGGAATATAAATAATCAGGGCGCTCGGAAAGCGCCCCTACAAATCGGATATTTATGTAGGGGCGAGTTCCGCTCGCCCGCTTACTGTTGATGAAATAACATTTTTTCAGTCGTTATTATTTATTCTTGAATTTGTGGTAATGACGGCGGAAGAAGTAATAGATGCCGCTGAAAAAGTCCTTGCCGAAGAAAAGTATGATGTTCGCAAAAGCTACAAGTATCAGCAGCTTTGCGCTGATACCGCCTATTATAAAACAATACACCAGATAAAGCGCATCAAGCAGTCCTATCCATTTTATCTTTACAGGGATGAGGAAGAATATCAGTATCTCGAAGTTTGGGTAAATTATGGCAAAGGCGAGGAAAAGGCTGAGATTCAGATATACATTCGTTGCGAAGCCTGTTATGATACCGATTATTATTGTGGCTACAGTTCCTATGAGGTAGAAGATGTTGAACTTGAAGCTTCCCCATTGCTGTTCAAGGCCTTCACCGTAAAGCCACAGGAAGTAAAGTTCAAATGCCGTGAAAATGACGTTACCGCTGTAGGGCGGAAGTATCAGGAATGATATCAGCCTCCACACCTGACCGTGTTTTATCGCTTCAAGGTCAAATGTCAGCATAGGCTGTATGAAAGTGGTGTTATCGGGATTCATCGACAGTACAAGGTCGAAAATATACACCGCAGCCATTCCGATGACTATGAAAAGCATCAGCCCCGATATGGAGTACTTTCCGAATTTGCGTTCAAGCTTGTCCAGCATTTTATTAAGCATAGCTTCTCTCCGTTTCATGATTATTCAATGTAATAATTATATAACCTTGAACGGGGTTTGTCAAGGATAAAGGGAGATATATCCACTGCAACAGCATTTACTTTTAAATAAATAATAAAAACCGCCGAAGGCGGCATTCCGGGGTCAAGGGGGATGTTATCTCCCTTGCAGGGGGTGAATGAGGGGGACAGCGTCCCCCTGACGAAGTAGTAAAGCAAGAGTAGCGATGCTTTACGGAT
>Ga0129307_1001891_pt1 | contig 19405 bp, 20 predicted proteins | sample P1105metagenome_FD_94437 | JGI IMG/M metagenome (GOLD analysis project Ga0129307, IMG submission 94437) | Capybara group fecal microbial communities from Wisconsin, USA - P1105 metagenome | ecosystem: Host-associated > Mammals > Digestive system > Large intestine > Fecal | place: USA: Wisconsin... | reverse complement strand
CCTCGGAAACTGAACATATGAAAAAGGAACTGCAGCATTTCGTGCTGCAGTTCCTTTTTCTGTCAGTGGTAAAGTGCGGCCCCGCCGGTCATCATTTTCAGCCGCGTTTTTTACTCCCACTCGCTAAAGCAAAAGCGATTCTAAACGTATTTGTATAGTGGATTTGATACACAGTGATTCCATTTGTGTTCTGTTATCCTGTATCTACAGGGTATCTGAACTGTTGTTATCAAAATGTTATCAGCGGAATGTTATCAACTATGTGGCAAGAAAGTTCATGGATTCAGTTTCTCCACATGCAGATCATTTCCTTTCCATCTGGTAGTCAGCAGAATCTTTTGTTGTCCCTCCAGCCTCATAATGTACAGGCAGATTCACAAATGCCGGATAACCACTCCTGTCCGTGTTGAGTAAAATATCGACCGCAGCTTCGGCCATCTCATGAACAGGCTGGACAATTGTGGAACAGGCCAGCTTGCCGGTGAAAAAATCCAGTATCCCATCATAACCGATGATCTGTACGGTATCCGGGATGCTGACGCCTTGATTCCTCAGAAAAGCTGCAATATGGCTCGCCAGAAGATCAGAATTACAGAATATCCCGTCATAGTCAGGAACGCCGTCAATGATATGTTCCAGCAGATACTCATAAAACGGGGCTTCTGTTTCTGAATCATCCAGTATCATGGAATGACAGTTCACTCCCCTGGCCCGGCAGATGCTTTCAAAGCCGGGGCCTCTTTTCTGTACTTCCCCGTTTATATCTGAATCTATGCGAAAAAACAGCAGGTTTCTGCATCCCAGTTCCAGAAGCTTTTCCGCCGCAAGCTGACCGCCTCCGAAATTGTCGGAAGAAACGCAGGGAATCTTTGATCGGAAATGGCGGTCTATCGTAACAAAAGGAATACTCTCTTCTATTTCCAGATCCGGATTATAGGTCAGCCCTATGATCCCGTCAATTTTCTGCTGAACAGCCAGATCGATACACTTTTTTTCTGCCTCCGGATCATAATTCGTGATCATCAGGTTGTTCCGATAACCACGTTTCATAAGACATTCCGTTATTTCGTCGGTGAGAGCGGCAAAAAAAGGATGCCTGATTGAAGGCATCAGAAGCGCGATGCATTCCGTGCGGTTTGTTTTTAATGCTCTTGCTGAGGCATTGACCTGGTAATTCAGCCTGCATACAGCTTCTTCCACGCGCAGCCTGTAGGCTTCTCCCACGGGATTTCCGTTAAAAACATTGGACACTGTCCCGAGAGATACTCCGGCCTCCCGCGCGACATCTTTCATTGTTGGTGCAGAGCTCTTGTTTCTCATATAAGTATATTTTCCTGTAACGTGGGATCCGATGAACGGATGGTTGTTTTTATATCCGATATTATTATACCGAAAAGGAAATGTTTTGCAAAGGATATCTGATTTTATTTCATGAATTATTTTATATTTTTCATGTAATAATAAGAATCCTTCTGAATCCCATAAAAAAATACCCAAAGTTGATAAAAAACAATTGACTCTTGTTTTCTCGGTAGTATAATTTCATTAGATATTTATGTAACGTTTCATGAAACTTATATGTCATTTCACACAAGGAGGTATCTATGAAGAAAAGAATTCCTGCAGCATTACTGATCGGCATTCTGGCGCTTAATCTGGCCGCCTGCGGAGGCGGCGGTTCAGGTTCCGGCGGCGGTTCAGGTTCCGGCGGCGGTTCAGGCTCCGGCTCTTCGGGAGGCAAAACCGCGATCACCATTTTTAACTCCAAAATGGAGATCCAGAGCCAGATGGAAGAAATGGCCGAAGAGTATTCCAAAGAAAAAGGCGTGGATGTTGAAGTCTACTACTCTTCTGACACCGTGGCTGCGCACCTGTCCACGCGCTATGCCTCCAATGAACCTTATACCCTTTCTATGGTCGACGCGAAGGATATCTACGCGCTGGCCGCGGAACATGCCATTGACCTCTCGGGTGAAAAATGGGTCAATGACACCACTCAGGCGATCGCCATCGACGGAAAGACCTACGGTTTCCCGGTCTGCGTGGAAGCCCGCGGCATCATGTACAATGCGGACGCCATCAAAAACGCAACCGGAAAAGATTTTGACCCGAGCTCCATTAAAACCACCGATGATTTCAAAGCCCTTACAGACGCTCTTATTGCAGGCGGTATGGACTCTCCCACAGGCGTCATGAAGGAAAACTGGTCTCTTGCAGCTCACTACCTGGCAGAGGTTTATGAACAGCATGATGATCCGGACGCCTACATTGCAGGCATCAAAGACGGATCCATCGTCCTTGCGGAAGACAAAAAATTCAATGACCTGATGGATACCTTCGATGTTCTCCGTGACAACAACTACGCAAAGAACGCGCCCATCTCCGCGGAGCGGGAAGTGTCCGAGCAGAAGCTGGCGGAAGGCGAGATCGCTTTCATGTTCGGCGGAAACTGGGACTGGTCCGTTATCAATGCATACGATTACTCTGAGAACATGGGGATGATGCCTGTGCCGAACAATTCCGGCGACGGTTCCGATGAAAAGCTTGTGGGCGGCGGCTCCAAGTATTTCTTCATTGATTCCTCATCCAGCACAACAGACGAACAGCGCCAGGCCGCGAAGGATTTCCTGAACTGGCTGGTGTATGACGAGGCCGGTCAGGATTTCATCGTCACCAAATGCGCGCTGGTGCCTGCTTATTCCAATATCACCCTTCCGGTTTCCGACCCGCTTTCTGCTTCTGTAAAAAAATACTCCGACGCTGATGCACTGATCCCCAACTACAACTATCTGCCGGATGATCACTATTCCAAGTGCGGAGCATCCTTCCAGAAGTATCTCGCAGGTGAGATCGACCGGGCCGGTTTTGCGAAAGAAATTACGGATTACTGGAGCACCGCAGAAGTTGGCCAGCACTGATAAATTATCACACCGGATGCCGGGGCCGCTTCCGGCATCCGAAGGATCGAGGTGATCAAATGAATCAAAATACACTGTCATACAAGGTCAAACAATATCTTATGTTTGCCGGTCCCGGCACAGTTTTGTTTCTTGCAGTCGTCGTCATCCCCTTCATCTATGGTCTGTATCTGACGATGACCAGCTGGGACGGAGTCAGCGCCGTAAAACCGTTTGTAGGTTTCGATAATTTTGCAGCAGCCTTTGCCGACGGGGATTACTGGAGCGCAATGGGGCGCACAGTGCTCTATTCTGCCGTTTCCGTTATCCTGATCAACATTGTCTCATTTGCTCTTGCTTACATGGTGACTCAGGGAATCAAGGGACAGAACTTTTTCCGCGCAGGATTTTTCGTTCCGAATCTGATCGGCGGCATCGTCCTGGGCTATATCTGGAAATTTGTCTTCAACCGCGCATTAGTCGCCATTGCAAGCGCGATTTCCGGAGGAAACGCGCCTTCTCTTCTTTCAACACCGAATGGGGCTATGTTCTGCCTGATCCTGGTTTCGGTCTGGCAGTACGCCGGCTACATGATGCTGATCTACGTCGCAGGTTTTATGAGCGTATCCGCCGATGTCAAGGAGGCAGCCATGATCGACGGCTGCAACTCCTCCCAGGCTATGATGAACGTCACCATTCCGCTCATGAGATCCTCCTTCGTCCAGTGCATCTTCCTGAGTATTACCCGCTGCTTCGTGGTTTACGATGTGAACCTGTCACTCACAAATGGAGAACCGTTCAATTCATCTGTCATGGCCGCCATGCACGTCTACAACCAGGCATTTACCTATAAGAATTACGGCCTTGGCCAGGCAGAAGCGCTCATCCTGTTTATTGTCTGCGCCGTTGTCGGCGTGACGCAGGTCATGATCGGCAAGAGAGGGGAGGTTGAAGCATAATATGACGGATAATGAAAAAGCTGCCCGCCAGAAGAAAATATCCCACGCCATCATGTGGATCGTACTGCTTGTACTGTTCATAGCTTTTATTTTTCCTTTTATCCTCGTTGTCATCAATGTGTTTAAGACAAAAGGCGACATTACATCCGATCCGCTTGCGCTGATCGGTGCCCACGGATTCACGTTGAAGAACTTTCCGGAAGCCATGAAGAAAATGAATTTCTGGAGAGTGTTCGCCAATTCCTTTGTGATCACGGTGTGCTCGACCATTCTGACGATCATCGTATCTTCCATGACAGCCTATGTGATCGTCCGCAACAGCAGATGGAGATTCTGCACCATCGTCTTCTCACTGATGATCGCGTCCATGGTGATTCCTTTCCAGGTGCTGATGGTGCCCCTGGTATCTGTATACGGCGGACTCCTGGGCGTGCTGAACCACCGGCTTACCCTGATCCTGATGCATACAGGATTCTCCGTATCAATGGCTATGTTCATGTTCCACGGCGCTATTAAAACGAACATTCCTCTGGAGCTTGAGGAAGCCGCGATCATCGACGGCTGCAGCAAATGGCAGACCTACTGGAAGATCGTGTTCCCTCTGCTTACACCGACCATTGCGACAGTTGCCATCATCAACGCCATGGCATACTGGAACGATTATCTTCTGCCGAGCCTTGTTCTCACGAAAAAAGAACTCTACACCATTCCGATCGCGACTCAGGCGTTTTACGGGACCTATTCAACAGATATCGGCCTTGTCATGGCGGCGCTGCTCCTTGCCATGCTGCCCATCCTGATCCTGTATGTCTTCCTTCAGAGATTTATTGTTGAAGGCGTTACCGCAGGAGCTGTCAAGGGCTGATATTCCTTACAGGGGTGAATGTATGCTGGATAAATTTTTTGATATGGATAACCCGCTGATGCAGAGCCTGCAGGCGGCAGCCTATCTGATGATCCTTAATATTTTGACCATTCTGTTCAGCATTCCGGTCATAAGCGCCGGAGCCGCACTCACCGCCCAGTATGATGTTTTACGAGCCATGGCAAGGCGGGAAGAAAACTACCCGGCGCGGATGTTTGTTCATTCCTTTAAAAAGAACCTCCGGCAGGGCATTCTCATGGGACTGGTATTCCTTGCCGCAGCAGCAGGAGTCCTGAGCCATTATTTCCTGACTGCGTCACTGATGCCGGCATTCCGGTCCGCATCATTAACACTGGTATTTCTTCTCCTGGCAGTAAGCGCCTATGCATTTCCGCTTCTCGCAAGATTTGAGAATACCATTGCCGGAACACTGAAAAACGCGCTTTGCCTGATGATCGGGTATTTTCCCAGAACTCTCGGGATCATCGCATTTACCGCGGTGTTTTACTTCCTGGTCATCCGCTTTCCCGCCTTGTGCGCCCCCCTTGTTTTCATGTTCGGGATCTCGCTCCCCTGTTACATCGGAACCATCATCCTGGATCCTGTCCTCAAAACAATGGAAAACAATACATGAACGAAAAACTGAAAGCTGCCCGTGAATATGAAGCTTTAAGAATCTTAACGACCGATCCGTCTGTCCGGCCTCTGTACCATCTGACGGGGGCATCCGGCTGGATCAACGACCCCAACGGCTTCTCTGTATATAAGGACGAAATACATCTGTTCTACCAGGAAAACCCCTACAGCAATTCCGTCGGGCCGATCTACTGGGGACATGCGAAAACAAAGGACTTTGTCAGATGGGAAAGACTTCCCGCTGCTCTTGCACCGGACCGGGAATATGACAGAAACGGCTGTTTTTCCGGCGGAGCCTGTGAGCTTCCTGACGGAAGGCACATGATCCTGTATACCGGGCATGCGGAAGATCCGGACTTCCCCGAAGGGTGCCGCGAGACACAGTGCGCAGCGTTTGGTGACGGAAGAGATTACCAGAAAACAGATCTCAATCCGGTCATCGGAAGCAGCCTGATCCCCGTCGGAGGAAGCAAAAGGGACTTTCGTGATCCGAAGCTGACTCTGGAAGGAGATAAACTCAGAGCCCTTGTGGTAAACAAAGATGGCTCCGGCAGCGGAGCAGTCCTGATGTATGAAAGCGCAGACGGTCTCTCATGGGCATACCGGGGAACTCTCTTCAGGAACCTGTCAAGATACGGGAAAATGTGGGAATGCCCGGATATGTTTCCTCTTGACGGAAAGGATGTGCTGATTGCCAGCGTCCAGGAGATGAAAGATAACGTCCCCGGATTCCGGGAGGGCTTTGAAACCCTTGGGATCATCGGAACATATGATGACCGTGCCGTCCTCTTTCATGAAGAATCAGTAAATACTCTTGATTACGGGCCGGATTTTTACGCGCCCACAACTGTCCCTCTTAAAGACGGACGCAGGATCATGACTGCCTGGATGCAGGACTGGGCGACATCAGAAGACAAAGCGGAGGGCCTGGATTTCTGCGGTCAGATGATATTACCCAGAGAACTGAGCATTGAACAGGGCAGACTATATCAGCGCCCTGTCCGGGAGATCGAAGCATACCGGGGGAAAAGCGTAATATGCAATGGCTTTGCCCCTCAGGGAAAAGCCAATCTGGCCGGTCTTTCCGGAAGATGCCTGGATCTGACGGCCAGTCTGAAAACAGCCGGCGCGAAACAAGATGCGGAGCATTTTGTGATCCATGTCGCAGAAAATGACTGTCACGGAACAGTGATCGATGCCGCACTCTCAACAGGCACCCTTACCGTGAGCCTTAAAAACTCCGGCAATCCCAAAAGCATGACCGGGGTGTTCCGCATTCCGGTCAGAATACATGCCGGACAGCTGAAACTGCGCCTTCTGCTTGACAGATACAGTATGGAACTGTTTATCAACGACGGCGAACAGACGGCAACATTTCTCATCTATACCCCGCAGGAGGCGGACGGCATATCCTTTGAAGCGGATCCCGGCGTGACCGCGGATCTTGAAGGATATCAACTCATCGTTTAAAGCACCGGCATCCGGACACCCTGCCCGCTGTCCGGAAGCGCATAAGAAGGAGTAAAACTATGTCAGAAGTAATTATGAAAGGAATCAAAAAGGTATACAGCGGAGGCGTGACGGCAGTTCATGACGTCAATATCAATATCAAAGACAAAGAGTTTATCGTGCTTGTCGGGCCCTCCGGCTGCGGAAAATCCACTACTCTCCGCATGGTTGCAGGACTGGAAGATATCTCCGGAGGTGAACTCTGGATCGACGGCAACCTTGTGAACGATGTCGCTCCCAAGGACCGCGACATCGCGATGGTATTCCAGAGCTATGCGCTTTATCCGCATATGACCGTGCGGGACAATCTGGGATTCGCCCTGAAGCTCAAAAACGTGCCGGCAGAAGAAATCAATAAAAAAGTGAACGAAGTAGCTGAGATCCTTGATATTACGCGCTATCTTGACCGCAAGCCCAGAGCCCTTTCCGGCGGCCAGCGCCAGCGTGTTGCGATCGGGCGCGCCATGGTCCGCGATCCCAAGGTATTCCTCATGGATGAGCCGCTGTCCAACCTGGACGCGAAGCTGCGCAACCAGATGCGCGCCGAGATCATCAAGCTCCGCCAGCGTATCAACACCACCTTTATGTACGTCACCCATGACCAGACAGAAGCTATGACCCTGGGCGACCGCATCGTTATCATGAAGGACGGTTTTGTAAATCAGATCGGCACTCCCCAGGAAGTCTTCAGCATGCCTGTCAACCTGTTCGTTGCAGGCTTCATCGGGATGCCTGTGATGAACTTCTTCTACGGCTGCCGGCTTCTCCTGGAAAACGGCAAATACTATGCCGAGATCCGCGGCGTGAAGTTTGAGCTTTCCGAGTTCCAGCAGAAAGCTCTGAAACAGAATGGCCAGAAGGCATGTGATATTGTCGCGGGCATCCGTCCCCAGCACATCACCGTCGGTGAAGGGGAACTCACCGCAACCATTGAAGTGTCTGAGATGCTCGGAACCGAATACAACCTGCACGCCAGATCCAACGAGGACGAAGTAGTCATGGTCATCCCCACCGTTGGCCTGGACACCGATGTCTCCATGGGCAGGACCATCCGCTTCACAGCAAAACCGGAACTGATCCAGCTGTTTGACGCCGAAACCGGCAATAATCTGATCTGGTATGACAAGGAATCCGCTGACAACAATTCGCCTGTCTGCAAATACTACCATTTCTGATCTTTCAAAAACCACATGATGCAGGGGATGCCGCCAGGCATCCTCTGTTCCTGTTGAGGTGATAAACATGTCCGTTGTTTATGACAGAAAAACCAGCGCCTTTACCCTCCATACTGAAAGGACCACATGGCAGATGCAGGTGGATCCATATGGATTCCTGCTGCATCTTTACTACGGCAGCCGGACTGACGGCGTCATGGATTACCTCCTTCCATTTGCGGACAGGGGGTTTTCAGGCAATCCCGATGAAGCCGGAGCGGACCGGACCTACTCCCTGGATGTGCTTCCGCAGGAATATCCCTTCTGGGGCCAGGGCGATTACCGCTCGCCTGCTCTGATCATACGGGACGGCGCCGGCACGTTCGGATGCAGTCTGAAATACAAACATCATACGATACAAAGCGGGAAATACAGTCTGCCTGGTCTGCCTGCCGTTTATGCGGATGAAAACGAAGCCGATACCCTGATCATTACCCTGGAGGATGATGCATCCGGCCTTAAAGCAGAGCTCCTCTACGGAGTCCTGCCTTCCTGCGATATTATTACCCGTGCGGTACGGTTCACAAATCAGGGGAACCGCCGCATCGTTCTTGAACGGGCTTTTACCACAAGTCTGGATTTTACCGGGGGGGATTATGATGTGGTGACGTTCTATGGCCGCCACGCCATGGAACGGAGCACGCAGCGTGTCCATGCGTGTCACGGGATCCGGGAAATCTCCAGCAGGCGCGGCATGTCATCCCATCAGTACAATCCGATGCTTATTCTCGCGGACAGGGACGCTTCCGAAGATTCCGGAAGGTGCTGGTCCATGCAGTTTGTATACAGCGGAAGCTTTAAAGGACTTGTCGAGACGGACCAGTTCAACCAGACACGTATGCAGATGGGGCTGATGGACGACCTGTTTTCCTGTCCTCTGGCGCCCGGAGAAGTATTTATTGCTCCTGAAGTCATCCATAGTTTCAGCAGCACAGGTTTTTCCAGTCTGTCCCACAATCTTCACTCATGCATCAGAAAACATGTGTGCAGAGGATACTGGAAAGACAGGGTACGGCCGGTGCTGATCAACAGCTGGGAAGCCGCGTACTTTGATTTTAATGCTGATACTATCCTGCGGCTCGCCAGATCCGCATCCGGGCTGGGCGCGGAACTGGTGGTGATGGATGACGGCTGGTTCGGTACCCGGAACAATGACTGCGAAGGGCTTGGAGACTGGCAGACAAATGAAAAAAAGCTCGGCTGCAGTCTGAAAGAACTGGCAGAGCGGATCAACAAACTGAATATGCGTTTTGGAATATGGATCGAACCTGAAATGGTAAATGAGCGAAGCCGCCTGTTCAAGGAACATCCGGACTGGGTCCTTGCGGTTCCGGGAAGAAAACCCGTCCGCTCAAGGCAGCAGCTCGTCCTGGATTTTTCACGGAAAGATGTCGTGGATGCGGTATTCTCTCAGCTTTGCACAGTATTTGATGATGTTCCTGTCGATTATATCAAATGGGACTGCAACCGCTCTGTCGCGGATATTTTTTCCCATGACACTGCAGACCAGGGAAAAGTGCTGTATGACTATATGCTGGGTGTTTACAGACTGCTGGAAATGCTCCTCTCCCGCTATCCTCATATTCTGATAGAAGGCTGCAGCGGAGGCGGCGGAAGGTTCGACGCGGGAATGCTTTATTATACGCCGCAGATATGGTGCAGCGACAATACGGATGCCATTGACCGTCTGTATATCCAGTACGGTACATCCTTCGGATATCCTCTTTCCGTCACAGGCTCGCATGTCTCCGCGTGCCCAAATGGCCAGAACGGAAGAAACACCCCGCTGAAGACCAGGATCCTTACCGCGATGGCAGGAACCTTTGGATATGAACTGGACCCGGACAAGCTGTCGGAAGAAGAACGGATCATTATTAAAAATCAGACTGCCCTTCAAAAAGAACTGGCGCCGCTGATCCGGGACGGTTTTTATTACCGCCTGACAGATCCGATGGTCTCACCGGTATGCGCATGGGAAATTGTAAGTGAAGACAGATCCGAAGTCCTCCTTTTTGCCGTTATGACAGAACTCCACGGCAACATGCCCGTTTCCTGTCTCCGCATGAAAGGACTTCAGCCCGGATGCATGTATCGTGAAATGCAGACGGGGAAGCTGTTTCCTTCAGATGCCCTTATGGATGCCGGCCTGCCGCTCCCCTGTGAACCCGGGGAATATCATTCTTATCTGTTCCATTTTAAGTGTAATTAAAATAAGGGTCTGTCTGAACCTTTTGGGGCTCAGACGGACCCTGTACAGTCTGATCCTTTTTCATTTGTCCCCTCATAGCCGTTTTACCGCAATAAAGGCTTCACAAATAATCCAGCACTAAATAACCGTCCGCGTTTACCAGAGTGGTCCCGGTCGGATGCGTCATCAGCTGTCTGAAGCCGGACACTACTTGTCCACCCCCGTCCCGGCCGGAACAGCTTTGTCCGTATCCTTTGTGAACATGTCCGTAAACGTGCAGCCTGGGATGCAGTCTGTCCAGCAGCTCGTTAAAACATTCGAAACCCTGGTGCGGCAAATCAGGAAGATCGCCATATCCTTTACACGGTGCATGTGTCAGCAGAATATCGATACTTTTATTTCCTTTCAGCTTTCCTTTGATCACGTCTTTCAGGACAGTCCATCTGAGCCCGGTTATCCTTCTTCTCATTTCATTTTCCGAGAACATGAACGAAGCATTTTCCCTGTAACGCATGGACCCGCCAAGTCCCAGTATCCTGACTGTCTCTGAGTTTTTTTCCGGTTTTATATCGATCACCCTTCCGTCGGCATCAATACATCCTTTTGGCGGTTTTTTCAGATAGGATCCATCATGGTTCCCATGAACATAGACCAGCGGGACATTTAACATGGTCACAAGAAACTCCAGATAATCTGCGTCCAGATCACCTGCCGACAGGATAAGACTGATATCAGAAAGCCTGTCGGCCGTCTTGCCGGACCAGTAATCCCACAGTGACTTCTCTTCATGATCTGAAATCACAAGAATCTTCATGTCATTGTTTCTCTTTTCGTTTTCCCGACTCCGCTGTATCTGACAGTAGCCTGTGCCTCGTCTTTCAGCGAATCAAAAGCAGGAATCTCTCCAATAATGTTTTCATTGAGCCAGTCCATCATAATGATATCTCTGCTTGTAAGCGGCGGATCACTTTCCGACCTGACAAGTCCCTCCTGACTTCTCAGCTCTCCGTCAAACGGATTGAAACGTCCGTCTGTTATATCGCGCTTCAGCGCATTCACAAGCTGCTTTGTGTACGAAGGAAGACTCTCCGAAAGAACGATGTCGACCACTCCCGAATCCATTCCCCACCAGTAATTTGTCGCCTGGTCTTTTCTGTCGACCGGTTCCGCGTAATAGATCCCGTCCATCACTGTCTTAATAATACTCTCGTACATTCTTCCCCACTTGTAGATCGGGACGGCCAGATTCTTTATACGACAGGTGCCTGACAGATCATTGCCCTCTCCCGGAGCGCACCGCTCCACATAGCATAGTCCGTAGGCGTCGCTTCCATCAGCACTGTGGATCGAATCCAAAGCGGAAATCACATGGATCCCTTTGTCTACCATATCCCACCACCAGTTCACGCCCTGGCGGCTCTTCCACTCCAGATATATTCTCACAAGTGGATCTGCCATGGCTGCCCCGACAGCAAATGCATTAATGCCTGCGATCGTCCCGTAAATAGGATAATCTGAACGATATCCGATGCAGTGGGTACCGTCAGATGCCGCAGCTGTGCCGGCGATCAGGCCCGCCAGAAATTTTGCTTCATACATTCTGACATAGTAGGTGCGCACTGCCTGATGTGCCAGATTGACCGAACAGTTCAGGACCTTTATGTTATTGTATTCGATCGCAGCGCGCAGAGCGTTGTTGATCATAGACGGAGATGTTGTAAACAGAACATCCGCACCCCATTCGACAGCATTATAAAGGGCAGCTTCAAATGAAGTCTGATCTTTGCACCCCTCAAAATATCTGGTCTCTACCATTCCTTCGTAGGTACTCTCAAGTCTCTGTCTTCCTTTTTCATGATCAGCCGTCCATCTTGAATCAACGATCATATTATCATACATAAATGCCGCTTTCAGAGGATGTTTTGTTGTATACGATAATGTCTGAAACACTTTGCTTACGATATTGCCCGTCCTGGTGATCAGCGAGCCGGCTTCCAGCGCTTCCGCCGATGATTCAACCAGTTCAACTCTGTCTGTATTCTTTTCCGTCAGGAATTCCTTCTGGATCCTGAGGACGCGCTTACTCACAATATCCTTCGGCTGGTCTCTCAGTGCATCTCTGATATAAATCCTCAGATATACTGCAAAAGCATCTCCTATAAGAAGATCAGGCAGTTTACCAGCCAGTTCTTTGTAAACAACAGAAAAACTCCAGTAGGACGATCTGAGCGATCTGCTGACTTCTTCAGGCCAGGTATGATCAAGATCCATCCCCATCAATTCGGCAAGTTCAATATAGGCTCCTGCCCAGGAGCATTCAATATCATAAATGTGCGACACATTATAGAATTTTAAAAACTCGGAATATACAGGATTTTCTTTCAGCACGCCGGACGGCGGCACCAGCCTTGTTACGTCGGCCATGATACTTGGTATACCAAGAACCTTGCTGACTGATACTCGCTTGTTTCCTTCCTGTACATAAAAATGGTGCAGATATTCATACACCTTGATAGGATCGCGAAATCCTTCATTGATCTGACTTTTGTACAGATTGCTCCATTTCAGCGCGAATTCCGAATCTCCTTCCAGCAGCGGCATAAACCCCGGCGCAAATGAATTCTGTCTCAACTGTGTTTTTGTTCCGACAATCAAATCCACCGGGATCTCCATCAATCCTAACGACTGATGAACAAAGGTGTCGGCACCAGGAGCGATTCCATCAAGTGCCGGAAGGTATGGAAACTCACCCGCTGCTGTTTTCAGTTCATATACCCTCTTCCCCTGTTTTTGGGCACTGATATATTCATCGATCATCTGATATTCTCCGTTGAAGTAAGCCACTGCGGCGAAACACCTGCCGGGTCATCAATGATAATGACCCGGAGGATCCTGAAGACCAAAAAGCATGATGTGTGTGATTTTCCATCATTATGCTGTAACATATTATTTCGCTTGTCAAGAAGCCAAGAAGCTCTATTACAAGGTTTTGTGGGAAGAACTGGTCCCAGCAAGCAATGGAAAAGTATATACCTTTTCCTGCTTGCTGGGATCACCCCAGACCCCGTGAACAGATAAATCTGTTCCATCATCGGCTGACGCCTCGATGCTTTTCCTTCTCTGCATTCTTCAAGGCAGAGGCAAGATTCTGTTGTACCGCCTGCCACTTCTGCATGTTTTCACGACACTGCCGGTAATGTTCGTACTGCAATTTCTGCCGGTCATACAGTTCCGTCAGTCTGGCATTGACTGTCTTTAATCCTGGCACCTTCTTCGGTTTATACTCATCAAATGCTTTCTTCGCCGCCAAATGGATCTGGATCTCCTCCCGATGAGTTTCGAGGAAATCCTCCGGCTTGCCGCGCTTAACAAACTCTGCATAAACTTCCCTTGTCCTTCCATAATCCAGGATGTGGTTTTTCATTTTCTTCAGTTCCCGGATCTCACGTTCCGTTTCTTTCAGGCAGTCCGCAGCTGCGTTAAAATCCGAAACGGCAGCTTCAACCTTCACTTCCAGTTCTTCCATGCTGTTCATGCCTTCCTCCCGGAAAGCACACAGGGCCTTAGCCATCTGTGTAAGATTGAAGCGCTTTGCCCAGTATTCATATCCCGCGCCTTTTCCTTTCGCAAGTTTCTTTTCGATGTCGATGAGCACAGCAACATCCCGGTCATAGGAACCGCGGAACTTCCTTCCGCCTTTGGCCACTGACTTTGTACTGCGGCTGTCCCTCCGTTTATCCAGCTTTGCGCGGAGAGCTTCCTCCGTGAATTCACTTCCCAGCGTTTTCAGCCGTGTGAACCGCTTCTGTCCGGGCGCGCGGAGGGAAATATATTTGCCGCGTTTCACTTCGTATCCCTTTTCCTGCATCTGCCGGAGGAAATCTTCGAAATCACGGCAGTCTGGGAGAAGCTCCCCGATCGTTTTCTTCAGTTTCTCCTTCCAGCTGGTTCCGTTCTTTTCCGCGTACCACTCCGCGTAGTCCTTTCCCTTTTCTTCCGGTTCCGTGATCACCGAATAACCTTTTTCAAGACACAGCCTGTCACTGATATCCCGGATCGCATTGGCGGAGTCCTTGTAGTTATTAAATTTATGCGTGCAGTCCAGCGTGGTGGAATTGATAATCACGTGGTTGTGGACGTGGGCCTTGTCAATGTGTGTGGCCACAAGGAACTGGTGCCTGCCCCCGGTGAACTCCCTAGCCAGCTCATATCCCATCCGGTTTGCTTCCTCCGGAGTGATCTCCCCGGGATAAAATGACTGCCGGAGATGGTAAGCGATCACATCCTTCCCTTTCTTTGGTTCCCGTCCTGTGAACTGCCGGTACTGTTCCTTTGCAAGAAGGAATTCCACTTCTACAGAAGCAGGGTCACACTCATAGGCGCTGACCAGAAGGCCGCCGTCAGTCTTATCCGGGTTCTTTACGTATTCCGTTCTGTCGCTGATCGACTGCAGCATCGTCTTCCCCTGGTTCATGTGTACCGGCATAAGCCTCGTGGTCGCCATATCATTTCCCCCTGATGGATTTTAAGGTGATGACTTCGGAGACCATCTTCTTCATCTGCTCAGCCTGCTCATGGTATCCGTCCCGAAGTTCCTGCAGATCTTTCTGAGAAATCCAGCCATTGGTATTGCAATGGACCGCGATCTGGTTTACATTCGCCGCTGTCCTGGTCATAAGCTTCAGCATCTCCCTGAATGCCGGCAGGTCCAGATTGACCACAAGGCCGTCTATCGCCATCTTGCGAAGATAGGCGCTCATGTTGCAGGTGCCGTATTGTTCCATCTTTTTCTGTATCATCTCGTATTCATGATCCGTCAGTTTCAGAAGAAACTGTTTGTTTCTTGTAAGACTCATATCGTATCCTTTCCGGTTTTAAGATTCTGTAAAACCATTGGTATCAGTTTGATACCTTGCGGTAGTAAGTGGTCATTTTCATCACTTCCATTCATCAGATCATTCTGTGACGGTCGTGACGGTCGTGTCGGTCATTTTGAGACCGCCCGCTCCCAAATCAACCGTCACGACCGTCACAACCGTCACGCTCTGGTTACTCTCACGCTTCGGTACTTTCCCGGTGAAGCCGGATCTGCCTGCCGGCATGGGTCCGGATCTTTTCAAACCGAATGCCATATTCATTGAAAAGCCGGGAGGCATTGATCCCGAGTTTCATGGTCAGCTTGTTAGGCGGAAGCTCCGAGCCCAGTGCCGCCGCCAGTTCCGTCGGTGTGCCGGACCAGTCCGGATGCTCCTCTGTCACCAGCCCTGACACGGCCTCAAGGACCGGCTCCGGCGCGATGCTGAACACTTGCATCTCCGCTGTCTCCAGTTCCCAGAGAAGCGTCTCCGGGTTCCTGTTAAGATGCAGGCTCTGGTCCGCCTGGTCCCTGCCGGAAATGTCCAGTACCGCCTCACAGCTGGTCCGTTTTTCTTTGTGGAGGAGAAAGGCCCCGTCAGCCGCCCCGAGCAGGCCGTTCGTGCCTGAGATCATCTCGAACCTGTCATCCGCCTGCTGCTTCCTCGTATGGTGTACCAGCAAGAGGCAGATGCCGGTCTGACCGGCGAAGTCCTTCAGCCTGGCTATCACATCGTAGTCGCTGGCGTAGCTGTAACGGTCATCGGCGTTTTCACGGACCTTCTGCAGCGTATCGATGATGATGAGGCCGGTATCCGGGTGTTCGGAAATGAAGGAGCGCATCTGGCTGAAGAGATTTCCGCCAATGGAATCCGCCTTTGTCGCGAGATGGAGCCGGTCCGTGCTTTCTGTCCCGAACATGCGGTACAGACGCTCCTGGAGCCGTCTCTGGTCATCTTCCAGCGCGAGGTACAGCACCGTGCTCTGGCGCACCGGATAATCCCAGAGCGGCGTTCCCGTCGCCACGTGGTAGGCGATCTGGAGCACCAGGAAGCTCTTCCCCAGCTTCGGGGCCCCCGCGAAGAGGTAGGTTCCCGGATAAAGCAGGTTTTCTATTCTCGGCGGTTTTGCGCAGTACACTTCCTCATACAGCTCTGTCATGCTGATCGTCGGAAGGTAACCGGGATCCGCCAGCTGCCTTACCATGCCCAGCATGAGTTCCCGGTAAGAATCATCATTGATTTCCCGGTTTGGATCCGTTATACTTTCTGTATACATGTTTTGCGGCGATTGCTCTGCGGCTGCGCCAACAGCCGGGTCCAGAGCAGTCGTTTTCTTTATCTCATCCATTTCTGTCCCCCTTATCATTTCCATTCATCATCTTCCTGCATCCCGTCCATGATCGAATTCATAAGATCGATCCGGGACAAAAGGTCGGGATCGACTCCTGCCCCGTTTTCGATCCGTTTTAACTCGGAATGGATCTCTCTCATTTCCAGGAGGAGTCCTCGGTAAACCTTAGGATTCCCCTGGACCACGACCGCCTTGTCTGTCAGCTTCCTCGTAATATAGTCCTGTTTGGTCAGGCCGCTCATTCTCACAGCTGATTCGATCAGTGCGTCTTCCTCCGCGGAAACGCGAAAGGCCACTGTTTTGTTTCTCCATCTTCCCCGATGATCCAGATTCTTAACTGACATTTTTTACTCCTTCCTTTTCGATATAACTGGTGTCGTCCGTATTACCCTCCTTCCCTTCCGGCCGGATTTTCTTCCACTGTCCCTCCAGAAAATCCGCCATATCCTTCTGCTTATTCGGGAAAAGGTGGGCGTATCGGTAAGTGACCTTTTCGCTGCTGTGTCCGACACGTTTTCCGATCTCAAAGGCGCTGAATCCCTGATTGATCAGAAGCGAAACATGGGAATGTCTCAGATCATGAATGCGGATCTGTTTTACCCCGGCGGCCTTGCTGCCGGACTCCATGTTCTTTGCGAGTCCATGCTTTGTCATGGGAAATATGCGTTCTGAAGGATGAATGTTATAAAACATTTTTAGGCAATCCTTTATTTCTTCACACAGGAATCCCGGGATTGCAATCGTCCGGACACCCGCATCCGTTTTAGGAGTCGTAATAACATCTTTTCCGCGAAGACGCTGGTATGACTTATTGATCCGGAGGGTCCGATTCTCGAAGTCGAAGTCCTCCGGTGTCAATGCCAGAAGTTCGCCCTCCCGGATCCCCGTCCAATAAAGTACCTCGAAAGCATAATAATAGATTGGCTTATCCATCATGACTTCCGCGAACTTCAGGTACTCTTCCTTTGTCCAGAACTTCATTTCTTTATATTCTTCCTTCCCGATGCTGCCGGCGGTCCGCGCCGGATTCACAGGCAGCTGGTAATACCGGATGGCATGATTGAACATGGCGGAAAGCTGTGCGTGGATCGACTTCATAAAAGCAGGCGACAGCGGCTTCCCGTTGGTTCCCGGCAGCTGCATGATCGTATTCTGCCAGTCAACGATATCCTTGGCTGTGATCTCTGACAGCTTCCGTTTCCCGAGATAAGGAATGATCTTGCCCTCAATGATGCTTTCTTTTGTGATCCAGGTGTTTTCCTTCAGGCGCGGCCTGATATCCTCTTTGTAAAGCTTATAGAAGCTTTCCAGCGTCATGTCGACATCAGCCCGTTTCTGAAGCTTAAACTGCGCCTCCCATGCCAGGGCATCACGCTTTGTTTCAAACCCCCGCTGGCATTTCTGTTTCTTTTCGCCGCGCCAATCCGTATAACGGATCATCGCATACCAAGTTCCGTTTTTTTCTTTATATGCCGGCATGTTCCCTCTCCTTTCTCTCCTCCTGTGCATTTTTGCTTCCATAAAAGCTGTTGTAGAAATACTTTCGGTCTACCCTTCCGGCGATCACCACACACCCCTTTTCCAAAAGTTCCCGGTTCATCTGACGGATCAGCTTATAGGCATAAGGCTTGGAGACATCCAGTACCTCAGCCACTTCATCAGCCCGCATAAACATTCTTTCTGCCATGTTTACCTCCCTTTGTATCTGTAATGATTACCAGTTACTTGCCGTTTTCCCGGAGCAGTTTCCTGACAGGCATATCCCCTTTTCGGTGCTGTGCCGTCCCTTTCGGGCGCTCGCCTTCTTCAGAAGGGTCCTCGCGGTTTATCTCTTTCCTGACGGTCATTCAATTGTTATGCTTTACTAAGCAATTATGCTTAGTATATTCAATTTCATTCTACTATACATATTTGTTTAATGTCAAGTATCTAAGGCGTCTGATTCTAAATTATTTTGTTTAATTTTTACTTGTATATACTAAGCATATTTGATATAATCCATTCAGGAACAGAAAGGAGGCGCTGTCATGGCAATCGGTGAAAGAATCAATTATTTCCGCAGGCGCTGCAATCTGACAATGAGTGCCCTGGGGCAGCTGCTTGGTTTTGACGCAAAAGGAGCGGATGTACGGATCGCCCAATATGAAAACAATTCCAGAAAACCCAAGGCGGATCTTACTGCCTCTATGGCGGATGTTTTCGGTGTCGTGCCAGAGGCGCTGACAGTCCCGGATATCGATACATACACAGGGCTGCTTCATACGCTTTTTGCCCTGGACGACATCTATGGCCTTACTGTCGATAAGATCGATGATGTTGTATGTCTGCATTTCGACAAATCCATTACCAAACCGGGAAGCAGTCTCTGGACATATCTGGACGACTGGTATGCCATGAAAGAAAAATACATCCACGGCCGCATCACAAAGGAAGAGTATGATCAATGGCGTTACAACTTCCCAGGGAGCGGCACTTCGGCCATTACCGCGAAAGTCCCCCCGGAATGATGAAAGCGTACATTCTTCAGCTCCTGATCCAGCGGGCCATTTTGGCCCACTGGATGATCAGCGCATTACTGCACGCAAAAAAGCAGGGTCCATCTGAACCTTCTATAGTTCAGACAGACCCTGCTTTTGTATTATCCCGGGTTCACATGCCGGCGGTTTGCTGCTGCAAGCTGCAAGCCGTACAGTTTCCTCAGAATAAAAGCAGAATATCAAATGTTATCAAAATGTTATCAAATCGACCCTATAGTGCCCGCAAAGCCTTATTTTAAGCCAACTTTCGCAGGGCCTTTTTTTATTCATACTCGATGGTCCCGGTCGGCTTGCCGGTCAGGTCGTACAGGACGCGGTTGATGCCGGGCACCTCGTGCGTGATCCGGTACGTGATCCTGTCAAGAAGATCGTAGTCGAGGCGCTCGATCGTGG
>Ga0129307_1001890_pt1 | contig 19419 bp, 10 predicted proteins | sample P1105metagenome_FD_94437 | JGI IMG/M metagenome (GOLD analysis project Ga0129307, IMG submission 94437) | Capybara group fecal microbial communities from Wisconsin, USA - P1105 metagenome | ecosystem: Host-associated > Mammals > Digestive system > Large intestine > Fecal | place: USA: Wisconsin... | reverse complement strand
TATGTGTGGCATTTCTATCCGAGCGAAAGGCCGCACGCTACAAATGGTTATCTGACACCGGCCGTTTATGGCCGCCGGTGAAAAACACATTTCTCGACTCTACTTTTTTGGGGGCACCTCAAATATCATCAGTTGTTGGCACATGGTCCGCTGAAACACGGAAATTGTGATCTCAACTGAATGGTTTACACTCTTTCTTCTGGAGGAAAACATTATGAGAAGACTGCATAAGCGATTGACAGCCTTCCTTCTGACAGCAGCCATGATCCTGGCATTCCCCGCAGTGTGGGGAGCGCCTGTTTTTGCTGCGGAAGGCGATGGCACCCTGACGATGACCATCGACGAAGAAGGCGCCCTGACCTGGGATTCCGTGGACGGTGCCGGCGAGTACGTTCTCACCGTTGATGACGGGGAAATGTACCTGCACACTTCGACCTACCCGGTTTACGATTTGCCGAACGCTATCGATATTGACAGATGGATCACCAACTGGGTCGCCGCGGAAGGCTTCGAACCGCAAGACGCTTACAATATAGAACTGGTCGCATATGACTTTGAAGGCAACGCGCTTACCTCTGAGGCGATTACTTACACATATACGCCTGAAGCAGTCACCCTTCCTTCTGTACCTGGTGCGGCGCTGGATGAAGCATCCGGTGAGCTGACCTGGAACGATGAAGCGATCGAAGAAACCTGGTCGATCCAGCTGCAGCTGGACAACAAGTCCTGCAATCCCCGCGATCACGAGATGGGCATCGGCATCGGCGCCTTTGATCTGCAGGGGTACGTCGACCAGTGCACGGAAGAAGACCTGGATTTCAATGCGGAGGGCAATGATCCGCATCAGGTCCGCCTGCAGATCCTGGACGGACAGGACATCCCCGTGTACCAGTGGGACGGCACCTATGACTACGACTCCTCTGCTTCACCTGCCTGGGAGCCCGTCATCTTCCAGGAGAGCGGGGCCGTAGAATGGGCAGATGTGCCTGGTGCAGCCTCCTATGAAGTGACCGTTTCCTGGGACGGGCAGGAGGAGACCATCCTGCCCCATGATGCAGATGCGAACAGCTGCTCCTTCATTGACTATCTCGACGAGCAGTATGAAGCCGGTACACTTCCCGATGATACCGAAGTCGTTATCAGCATCTACGCGTACGACGAGGACGGGCAGCTGCTGAACAATTGTGCGAACTACTATTATTATCTTGCTCCGGTCACCGCCGGCGAGATCGAAGATGTCACGACCGATGGTGGTGTGCTCAGCTGGACCGCCTATCCGGACGCATACTATTACTGCGTGATCATAAACGACATGTACCATTATATTCCGACAGACCCGGATGGTACGCTTCCGACCAGTTATGATCTCAACAAACAGATCGACCGGTTGATCATGAACAACGAGATCGAAAAGTCCAATGCGGGCTATACCATAAAGCTCACCGCTTTTGACCAGCAGGACAGGATTATCGGCAGATGGGAATCAGCCAATCCACACTACTATAACTCCGCTGCCGAGCCGGTCGAGGTGGCAGCGATGGACGCCGACTACGATCCACAGACCCGCATCCTCACCTGGGGGATGTGGGAAAGCGCTGCCTATCCGGCAGCAACGTATCGTGTCAAAGTGAGATATGAGGACGAAGAGGGAAACAGTGATACGTATACTGAAACCGTCGACGGTCTTAGCATGAATATACTCTCGAGTCTGGCAGGAATACGGGATAACCATGGTTTGCAGGGAGGAGAAGATCTGCTGCTCAGCGTGGAAGCGCTCTACTGCCTGTACCCGGATGATGACCCGGCCGATGAAGGCATCGTTGTTGCCAGGGCTGAAATCCCGATCACCTACGAGCCAATCGTCGAAGGCGACATCGACAATGTCGTCATCGCGGATGGCAGAATCAGCTGGGAACCCTATCAGAATGCCGAACACTATGCGCTTCTCATCGAAGCTCCCGAGACGGATGATTTTATGATACGGGATGTCTATACAGACACTGATTCCGGTACTGCCCCCTCTCTGGATCTCAACGCCATCATAGACGGCGCGGTCATGTCAGGAGAACTGCCCAAAGAGAACGCTTATAACATTCACCTGAATGCTTACTCCGAGGGAGTAATCATCGCCCGCTGGCACTGCAGCGAGCCTTATCCGTACACCTCCGATGCAGAGCCGGTCGAGATCGGTGAGATCACCGGCATCACGCTGACAGGCGGGCAGCTCACCTGGGATCCATATACGTACGGCGACTATGATGTGCATTATGAATATGGGTTCGCCGCGCTCTGTGAGGGAGACGAAGATCCCTTCTACACAGAGTACACCGGGGAGCAGACGGCCGGTGATCTGGACACACTCATCCAGACCAGCCGCGCTTTGTACGGGGCAACCCTTGACCCCGATAAAGACATCACCGTCATCGTCCGCGCCTATATCGATGTTCCCGAGTCAGCAAGCATCCTCTGCGCGACAGGCAGTATTATGATCCCCAATACCTACCCGGATATCTCGGATCTCTCCGGTGTTATCGAAGACGGTTCACTCACCTGGAGTCAAGCTGAAGGCGCAGCGCAGTACGTCGTCTCCGTAGATGGATTTGAAACAAGCGACTCAACGCTCGATGCAGCGGTGACATCTTTTGACCTCGACGCTTTCATCGATGCAGGCATCGTATCCGGCGGGATCGATAAGAAAGTAGCATTCCCCTACTTTGTCCAGCTGCTGGCATACGATGCGCAGGGCATGATCATCGGTGGCTGGGAGGATACCTACTATTATGAGTCAGAGGCCGAGTATGTGGAGCCGACATACGAACTCCTGGCAGACATCTCTTATAACCCGCTGACGGGGATCCTGTCCTGGGAGCCCTACGTATCCGAAACGGGCAGCACGGAGGAGTATCAGGTACTCCTGGACAGTGGTGACTATTCCACCATGCTCGACACGGTGCAGACCACCTCCTATGACCTTGGAGCAATCCTTGAGGATCTCTATCAGAGCGGTGAGATCAGCGACGGTGATGAGATCCATGTGGCGGTATTCGGCACCGGCGATGAAGGGAATATCCGCGCAAGAAGCGATGACTACTATTTCAATTATTACGCCAGCGAAGCTGAGAAAACCAACATTGCCGAAGCGGTCGACGTGATGGATCCGCACAGCGATCCGTCACTGCGCAGGGATGTGGAAGAGCGGATCCACCTGTACAGCGGTTCATCCTTCGATTTTAACGGCGGCAGCTTGCTGGGCGTCTATCTGAAGGAAGATCCGGATGTGCAGCTCCGTGAAGGTACGGACTACACCGTTTCCTATACCGGTAACACAGGCTCCGGCACAATGACACTCACTATCACCGGGATCGGCGATTATACAGGAACCATTATTAAACACGTAAAGATTGCACCGGTGACAGCAGCAACCATCGCAGACGTACCGTTCAGCAAAACAGAGAATCCGCCGCTTGAGATCACGGTCAAAGCGCTCGTGGACGGTGAAGAGACAACGCTGGTCGGCGAAGACTTCAGCTATGATTACGAAGACGGCGAGCTGACGATCGGCGAGCATACGGCGGTCATCTTCGGCAAGGGCGATTACACAGGGACCATCGGCGGCATCCCCTACCGCATGGTCGGCGACCTCGCCAATACAACAATCACCATCCCCACGCAGGTCTACACCGGTGCAGCGCTCAAACCTGTTCCGACCGTCACGCTCAATGATGCGTATGACTGGATGGAACCGCTGCAGGCGGGCAAAGACTTCACCGTCACCTACAAGAATAACACCAATGCCGGTGAAGCAACTGTCACCATCAACCCCGCGGCTGGCAGCTGCTATGTCGGATCAAATACCGCATCTTTCACGATCATCTATAAAGGCTGGGTCAAGCGGGACGGCAGCTGGTACTTCTACGACGAGAATGGCGATATGGTGACGAGTGCCTGGAAAAAGGACTCCAAGGGCTGGTGCTACCTCGCGGAAGATGGCAAAATGGTCACCAACGACTGGGCAAAGGACACCAAAGGCTGGTGCTGGATCGCCTCTGACGGCTACATGCCGGTCGCCACGAAGTGGATCAAGTACAACGGCGGCTGGTACTACATCGAGAAAGGCTACCGCGTCGAGAACAGCTGGCGCAAAGACAGCAAGGGCTGGTGCTACCTCGGATCTGACGGCCGCATGGTCACCAACGACTGGGTCAAAGACAGCAAGGGGTACTGCTGGATCGCCTCCGACGGCTACATGCCGGTCGCCACGAAATGGATCAGCTATGAAGGCGGCTGGTACCACATCACGAATGGTTACAGAGATCAGAGCAAGTGGATGAAAGACTCCAAGGGCTGGTGCTGGCTGCAGGCTGATGGTCGGATGCTCACCAACGGCTGGGCGAAAGACAGCAAAGGCTGGTGCTGGATCGCGTCGAACGGCTACATGCCGACAACGACGCAGTGGGTCCAGTACGAAGGCGGCTGGTATCACATCACAAAGGGGTACAGAGACCAGAGCAAGTGGATGAAAGACTCCAAGGGCTGGTGCTGGCTCCAGGCTGACGGCAGGATGCTGACCAACGGCTGGGCGAAGGACTCCAAAGGTACCTGCTGGATCGGTCCTGACGGGTATATGGTCGTAGAAACGAGACCCGTCGAATACGAAGGGAATACCTATGGTATCAAAGACGGTTACATGGTTGTCGGAGGATCCATTGAATACAACGGCATGATTTACCATTTCAATGAGAACGGTATCCTGTATACGATAGGTTACTAAGACATTAAGTGCAAGTGTCTGTTCCCAATCATTGAAAAGATATGCACAGATAAAAAGAGCGCGGCAGACGAACCTGCCGCGTTCTTTTGTTAGCACATATATCAGTTTTGGGAGGAGATGCTCTTTATCCGCTGATCAGGGAAACCGCCAGATCGACTGCGGCAGATGCGTCCGCCGAATAGTTGGCGCCCATCTCGGTCGCCACATCCGGGTTCGCCGGTGCGCCGCCAATCATGATCTTCACATTCTGGGTCACATTATCCTGCTTGAGCAGCGCGACGGTGTCCTGCATGGACAGCATCGTCGTGGTCAGCATCGCGGACATCCCGACGATATCCGGGTTCTTCTCTTTGACAGCATCCCGGATCGCTTCCGGTGTGACATCGACGCCCAGGTCGTGGATCTCAAATCCGGCACCCTCCAGCATCATGCAGACCAGCTTCTTGCCGATGTCGTGCAGGTCGCCTTTGACGGTCGCCATGACGATGACGCCCGCTTTGGTGACATCCCCTTCCTGGAGATGCGGTTTGAGGACCTCCATCCCTTCATCCATTGTCTTTGCGGACATCAGGACTTCCGGCACGAACATCTCACCCTCCTTGAACTGTTCGCCGACAATGTTCATACCCTTGAGCATGCCGTCATCCAGCACCGACTTGGGAGCGACGCCGTCATCGAGCGCTTTCTGGACATGCTCTGCGATCTCGTCCATTTCTCCATCAACAACGTCATTTGCAATCAGTTCCAGAATATCCATCTGCATTCCTCCTTCTTATCCCTGATAATCGATTCCCAGTTTACGCGCATATGTATAGATGATATCGTCAAAGACCTTCTCGGTCTGCGCGCTGATAAAGACCGGCGGTTCCGGATTGTCAATGATCTCCAGCACTTTTTCATCCAGTTTTTCCTGCAGCGTTTTGTAACTGCCTTCATTCAGCAGTGCATTGTTCTGCTTGCGGTTGAAGAACTGCGGATAATAGACTTCCTCACGAAAATGTCTGGCGGTGTGCTTTTGCGAAAGATAGTCGCCGCCCGGTCCCACTTTATCGATCACATCGAGAGCAAATGCTTCATCGGTGAATTCGATGCCTTTGAGGAATCGCTTCGCAAAGTTGATCTGTTCATTGACCAGCAGAACCATCGACAGGTTGCCTACCGCACCGACGCCTGTGTACGCATTGTCGTGGACCAGGTTTTCACCGGAAAGAATCGCGCACATGATGCTGTACATCGCCTCCGTGCCGGCCTGTGCGTCCACTTCCAGCGCATCCGTGCAGCCGGAGGTACCGTAAACCGGCAGATTGTAGTATTTGGCAAGGTCTGCCATGACCGCGTGGATCATACCCAGTTCAGGTCCGCCGTAGACGTTCATGGTCGTACTCATATCCATCGCGCCATAGACATATCCGTAAATGAACGGGGCTCCTTTGCGTACCAGCTGGTGGAGCACCATGCCTGCGAGGCATTCTGCATTACTGGAAATGATACTGCCGGAAAGCGTAACCGGAGATGTGCCGCCGGAAACACCGCCCGCCGCATAGGTCGTCGGAATCCCGTATTCCGCACACAGCATCAGCTTTTGCAGGGAATCAACCGGATTGAGCAGCGGTGAGATCGGTTCGTTGTAAAGCATCAGAGACGGGCATCTGCGCAGTTCCTCGTAGCCGCCTGCCATCTCCGCACACATGTCGATCTCCGCCATCAGACTGTCTTTGTTTTCTGCTGTCATCAGATTGGGCTTGGAGCAGTACTTGCGCATCGCCTTCAGGGTGATGATATCGTGCAGATGAGGATGTACATCTCTGGCCAGACCTTGATTGGACACATACGCGAAGTTGTCTGCCTGCTCAACGACCTTTGCGATGTTTTCCACATCCTTCAACACAGTCTTGCGGATCCCGCCGGTATAGGGGTCTCTGTGCTCCGGCAGATCCGTGCCGGTCCCAAAGTACACATTGTTACGCTCGAGGAAGATCGTTCTCTCCTTGTTCGGCTTGGCAACGACGATGCGGGACGGAGCTGTCCGGATCGCCTCCTCGACCATATGAGCAGGTATCCTGACGAGCTGCTTTTCAAAGTCGACAAACGCGCCGGCTTCAGCGAACATTTTGAGCGCCGTCTCCTCCTTGACAACAACCCCCGTACGCTCCAGCACTTCCAGACTGGCATTGTGCAGTCTGGTCAGCTGTTCATATGTGCACATACGGAATGTAGGGGTCTTATTCTCAGTCTGATTTACATACATCCGAGTACCTCCTTATAGCCGTTCACATCTCACGGCATCTCGTCAGATGTCTTCTCTCCTGTAAAATGCCTCATGCTCCGCGATGATGCCGCAGAATGTGGCGTCCAGTTCCTCATCAACAAAGACGGGAACATCGCCTTCGACGATCGCTTTTGCTTTCGCCGTCAGTTTATCCGGAATGTTCGGTCTGCCTTTCTCTGCCCAGGAGACATTGCGCCAGCGGTTCAGGAATTCCGGGAAGTAATACTCTTTCCGGAAACCTTTCATCGTCTCGATCCTGGTGAGGAAATCTCCGCCCGGTCCGACTTCTTTGATCTGATCAATACAGAACGTTTCCTCGGTGACCCGCATACCTTCCGCATACCGTTTGACAAAGGCGAGTAGTTCATTCGCGGCGAGGATCGCCTGCAGCGCACCCATCTGACCGATGCCCATGTAGCCGTTATCATGGACGAAGTTCTGCCTGCCATAAATGGCTGTTATCATGCTGAAGATCATCTCTGCGCCCATCTGCAGGTCGCATTCATTGGCATCGGTCGCACCGGACAGACCGAAGGTCGGGATATCCAGATAGCGTCCCATCTCGCCGACGAAGGAATTCATCAGCCCGTACTCCGGTCCGCCGTACATGCAGACCGTCGTCTTCATATCCATGATGGACGCTTCGCAGCCCAGCATGAATGGCGCGCCGGGCGCCTTCAGCTGATGGATCACGAGCCCGCTGAACGCTTCCGCCAGTCCGACCGCCAGTGTTCCCGCAAGTGTCACCGGGCCGGTTGCACCAGCCATGACCCCAGAGGTATACGTGACCGGAATGCCGTACTCCGCACAAAGCAGCAGCTTATCCATGCATTCCTCGGGATTCTGAAGGGGAGATATTGGTTCGGTATAGTGGACAAAAGTTGGTTTTTCCTTTAGTTTTCCATATCCGCCTGCCTGCGCGGCGGCCATGTCAATGATGCCTTTCAGACTGTAGCCGTCTGTCGCCAGTGTCAGGATTGGTTTGTTTGAATACGTCCGCATTGCACGGTAGTGATAAAGATCTGCAACACGCGGATCTTTATCCGCTGCCAGCGTATACGGCGCGATCCAGTCGATGGCCCCGCACTGCTGTGCGACTTTGGCTGCGTTCTCGCAGTCCGCGAGTCTGCCCGGCCGGAAATCTCCCGAATAGAGATCTACGAATTCCGGCATGTCGGTCCCGGTCCCGAAATACATCAGATTGGGTGCCAGTTCCAGTTCCGTTTCTCCATCCGAGCTGAATACCGAGTAATGGGATGGAGCTGATGCAACAGCCTCTTCCACAAGGCGTCCGGGGATCCTGACCAGATCACCGTCGATCTCAGCGCCGGCGCCCCGCAGGAGGGACATCGCCTCCTCCTGCAGCACGGTGACGCCTACTTCCTCCAGGATCCTGATCGCTCCGCGGTACATCGTTTCGAGCTCTTCGTCGCTCCACCGCCGAAAAGCTGCGATACCGTCTCCTTCGTGAAATCGGATCATAATGCCCTCCTTATCAAATCAGCGAGAATAGTGTTTCAATGATGTCAGGGCAGCGCTTCTCCACATCGGGCATATACACGCGTTCCGTGTACTCGTGATAGTCATACCCGGCAGGGCCCGCGATGATCGCCGGCACGGTGATCTCAGCGATATCATCAAACGGGATCCGGTAGAGCGTTGTCGGAGTGACCATGTTGCGCATCGCCTCCACGTCGCTCTCAATGTTGGTGCACGAAATATAGGAATTGTCGGACATACCCATGTAGTACGGATCGATCTCCATCGGGATCCCATACTTTTCCTGCAGCATACCTGCCACGCCGTCGATCCACTTTTCTCTGTCGCAGTCGTGAGTGTGATTGTTGACAGCGGGCACATAGGGCGGCAGCAGGCCGATGATGATAACCGGGTCGGTGAGCTTTGACCATTCGATTGCCTTCTCAATGATCTTGAATCCGCCGCCGATCTGAATGAGTTCCTCGCCGGAACTGACCTTGGCAGTCACGTCTGCCATCAGCGCCGCCTTCTTTTCTTCATAGTCCGGATCGGCCTTGCGGCAGACCTCCTCGAGCTCGGCATAGGTCATGACCTGGATCGTATAATTCGGATTCCCTTCCTGCGTACCGTTGATGAATTCATACGCCTTGTTGTAAACCGCCAGCGTTTCGTCAGCAGCTTCTCTGCAGATCCCGCGGATCTTTTCCGTCATTTCCATAACATTGACCGCTTTGGTCATTGGGAAATGGGCATAGATTTCGGTGTATTCAGGAACGGAAACCTGATACTCTTTTTTGCTGTCCTTGTAATACAGAATGGTCGGCGGGGTTGTGATGCGGCCATATTCCTCATTGCAGAAATCCACATTGAGGTCAATCCGTCTGGCCACATTCGCCGCGATCAGTGTGGAGTTGAGGCCCGTCATAATGTTGCCGACGTGCGCTGCCTTACCCTTGCAGACAATGCCCGGGAGCATCTTACCGGCGGAGCCGTCAACATAGACATACTTGTCTTTCCCTCCTGCTGTCGGCTCAGGGTCAACCAGCAGTTTATAATCCAGCCCGTACTGTTCCTTCAGCTGCCGCATGAGGCCGGACGCCTGCATGATCCCCTGCGCCTCGTGTTCTTCATCCGGGATTCCCATATACAGGATATTGAGTTCCGGATACTTCTCCTCTCTGGCTGCTTCAAACAGCTTGTACAGGATGACCGCGTCGCCGCCTTTCATGTCCGACATACCGCGGCCAAACTCCCAATCCGGGTCTTCCAGTGCCGCACGGACGTTCGGTTTGACATCCATCTTTTTCAGTTCTTCCTTAAGCCGGGGTGGATCAAGTGCATACGGCTTGAGCGTGCCGTAGCAGTCGATCTCGACGCAGTCTGTATGCCCTGCCAGCACGATGGTCCTACTGGAGGTCCCTCTGCGCAGCCCCCAGGGAATCATGCGGCCAATCACATCGTGACCGTCGTACAGCCCGCACAGTTCAGGATGCTCTTTCCAGTAATCCTGTTCTGCGATCGTCTCATAGACCCACTTGCTGATACCAAGTTCCATCTCTGTGAAGGTATCACTCTGGATGCCGACCAGCGCATACAGCAATTCTTTTGGTGTCCATTCTTTGCTCATTGCCTTGAACTCCTTTTCTAATTCCTCACTGTAAGGGTTCCTGAAAACCCCCTTTATTTCAGTTCATCAGCCGGGTCTTCTTTCAAATAGGTCCCGGTTTCATCAAACGCCCGCCATTTCTTGATGAGAACAACGATCGAAGCGATGATTGCCACCTGGATAAAGATCGCCAGCAGACCGGAGACGTTCGCCAGCTGTTTGACACCGTCGATACCGATCGCCGCGACGACAACGAAGGCAATGCCGGAGCAGATGACACCCCAGATGACCTTCTGGAATGCCGGCGCGCCGGTCGGGTCATCCAGCGGAACGTCCTTGGATGCAAGACCCGCCATAACAGAAACATTCGCATTCGCGCAGGTGATGAAAGAGATGATCAGGATGACGAGATACAGAACCGCGATCGGGAAGCCAAGAGGCAGCGATTCGAGCATCTTGTAAGGAACAGCGCCGATGCCTTCCTCGTTCAGAATGCTGACCAGATCGACAATACCGTTTGCCTGTCTTTCCAGCGAAGAGCCGGAGATGATCATGCACCAGATCGCACCGAACCCGCCGCAGCCGATGACATTGACGAAGATCAGATCTTTGATCTTGCGGCCATAGGAGATGGAGCCCATGAACATGCCGAGTGTCGGGGTCCATGCGAAGTAGGATGCCCAGTAGAAAGTGGTCCACCAGGACGGCCAGAGCGTATCGTGTGCTGCACCGGTCATCATCGATCGGTCGAAGATATGATTGAGGAAGGAGCCCATGCCCTCGGTGCCGATGTTCAGGATGTAGAATGTGCCGCCGCCGAGCAGGATGGCTGCCAGCAGGACGAAGTACCCGTACGTATTGAAGTCCGCGAGGAACTTGATGCCTTTCTGCAGACCGGAGATCGCGGTTCCTACCGCCAGGATGACGATCACAACAGTGATGATCAGCATAACGCCGGTGCCTGCACTGATGCCGGTCGTAAAACCGATACCATAAGTGATGTTCAGAAGCATCTGCCCAAGAGAAGCAGCAATCGCTACCGTCACGCAGAAGAGGATGACACCATCGATGATATCTGCAACCTTCCCCTTTTCATGTCCGTGCAGAACGGGAGCCAGTTCTGAGATGACCGAATATGGACGTCTTGCGTTATAGTACATGAATGCAAAAGTGATGGCGGAGGTCGTCATGATGCCGTACGGCAGGAACGACCAGTGCATGTACATCGTCTCCGATGCGAAGAGGAATGCATCGCCCGACATCGCCTCGATCCCGGTGATCGCGGATGCGGGATCCTGAATGTGATAGATCGGCTCTGCAGGTCCCCAGACCAGCAGTCCGGATGCCAGAGACGAGGTCAGCGCGATCGAAAACCAGCTGAAGGTTTTCAGTTTTGGCTTTGCGTCCTTGCCGCCGATCCTGACATTGCCGAATTTGGAGAAGGCTGCCCAGATGCAGACGATCGAGCACAGGATCGTGACGATGATTGCAAACCAGGCCATCTTCTCCATAAAGAAACTGGATGCCGTGCTGAACACATTAAAGAATGCATCCGGGTTGGCAAACTGAAGAATGAGTGCGCCGCCCAGCAGGATAAACGCTGGCCAGAAGGCATAATGCTTGATGTTTTTCATGGCTCTTCACCTCCCGTCATGGAACCATGTTCGAACAATATTCGATGTCCGAATCATTGTTTGCAATTCGGTAGTTGCCGAATCGCAAACAACTCTTTTGTTTTTTGCATTATAGGGAAGAACGTTTGAAAATCAATAGTAATTTGATACTATTTTTGCTTTTATATTCCTTCCATTTTTATAGGTTTTATGGAAAACACTGAAATTTAAAAGAGAACAGCTGCCAACTGCTCTCTTTCTTCGACATCTGTCGGCTGATGATACCACTCTACCTTTTGGAGGGATCCGGAACAGGCGATTCCTCGCGGACAAAGTCCAGCATTCTATCTCCCAGGTTCTCCAGCAGCGAACGGTCCACTTCGTAATACACATATTGCTTGACCGTCCTGCAGTGCAGGATCCCTGCTTTCAGCATAAGCTTCAGATGCCCTGAGACAGTGCTCGGTGCGAGTTCCATAACATAGGAAAGATAACTGGTCGTCGCAGGAGATCCCCATAACAGCCGTACGATCTTCATCCGGCTCGGATCGGCCAGCGCCTTAAACACAAGTCCCAGATCCTCCGGGATCGTGATCGTATCGAGTACCTCACGCATGTTCAGGTTGTAGTACAGCACCAGTGTATCGTCTACCCTGTCGATCAGCAGTTCCTGTTCTGAAAAAGTGGAAGGAAACACGTGGATCTGGCGGATCTCATCCAGCATCAGCATATAGGTGATGTCCTTTTTAAAGAACAGCTGCTCGCTCGTCACATGGATATCCGGATGGATATAGGTGATGTAGCGCATATTATCGGCTGTCTTTCTGCAGTCAAACATGGCGGAGTGCAGGCGGCGGTCGATCGAAGGCGCAACGTCTGTCCAGACATACTGGAACGCCGCATACCAGTATTGTTCCAGCACCCGTGCCAGGTGCAGTTTGACACTCTTGATATTCCTGACTGCCTCTACGATGTTTTTCCTTGTGATATACTGTCTGACCAGCCGCATCTGTTTCTCGTTGATATGCGCAGGATCGGACATCCAGCTGGCGGCATCTTCCATCTCCATGCCCAGCGCAGGCATGCCTAGAAACAGGAACAGAAATGACTGGTCATCCATCACACGCAAGTCATGGATGGCCTCCTCAAACGTGCTTTCGATCCTGCCGGTCTTTTCAAAATGCCGGCAGGCAAGGTATGTGCCCACGTCCATGATCAGCAGCCAGTCTGCATATGTCTTTCCAAAGTTCTCAATATCTCTTCGCAGCTCGCGGTCCAGTTTGCTGATACGCCCGCGCGTCAGCCTCGCGCTCTGGCTCTTCGCTTCCCCGCCTGTGCGCAGACTGTGAAGGCTGGCGATCAGTTCAACCAGCGGGCTCTTGTGAAAAACGATTGCCATCCTGCCATCATCATAGACCTGCGCAGGATCGCAATCAGCCGGAAAAGAAAACGTTCTCATCTGATGCTCCTTTTATAAAAGACCTTGACACATTCCACCTGACAGCTATAATACAAAAAACTTGAAGACTGTTCGGGATTCGGTGTGAACCGAATTGCAACTATATTGTAGCATGGAAGGACCACATCTTCAAGCACACAGTCATTTAGCCGCCCGGGGTACTGCCGGCTATGGTCGGACCGACAGGGAATACCCCTTTTCTGCAGATCGATCCCTGGACACTTTCTTTCTGCAGGCTTGCTCTTCCCCCTTTCTTTCAGCAAAGAGGACGGCGACTAAACCAAAAGACCTCCGCACTCTGCGGAGGTCTTTTACCAGCTGATTGCTTCCTTCCTTTTCTCTCTTATTTCTCGATCAGGGAAACCGCCAGATCGACCGCTGCCGATGCATCCGCCGAATAGTTGGCGCCCATCTCGGTCGCCACATCCGGGTTCGCCGGTGCACCGCCGATCATGATCTTGACGTTCTGGGTCGCATTGTCCTGCTTGAGCAGCGCGACGGTGTCCTGCATGGACAGCATCGTGGTGGTCAGCATCGCGGACATACCTACGATTTCCGGGTTCTTGTCCTTGACGGCGTCGCGGATCTCTTCCGGTGTGACGTCAACGCCCAGGTCGTGGATCTCAAAGCCCGCGCCTTCGAGCATCATGCAGACCAGCTTCTTACCGATGTCGTGCAGATCGCCCTTGACGGTCGCCATCACAACCGTGCCCTTTTTCGTAACATCCCCTTCCTGGAGATGCGGTTTGAGCACTTCCATTCCCTCGTCCATCGTCCGGGCGGACATCAGGACTTCAGGCACGAAGAGTTCCCCTTCTTTAAACTGTTCGCCGACGACGTTCATGCCCTTGAGCATGCCGTCATCCAGCACGGTCTTCGGCGCAATGCCCGCATCCAGCGCTTCCTGCACATGGTCTGCGATCTCGTCCATTTCGCCGTCCAGAATGTCGTTTGCTATGGTTTCCAAAATATCCATGCGGATTCCTCCTGCTGTTATCATCCATCTATTTCCTACTGTTATTATATGCTTTTCCACATCATAAGGACAGATGTAAATGATACCACCAAACAGGTATCCTGTCCATTCGTCGATCAGCGCAACGGCAACAGAAAACGGGCCGGCATAGCCGGCCCGCTTTGCGATTCCTTGAAATAACTCTGCGTGTACAGTATTTACTACTGCAGCTTGTCCTTCTTCAGATCGGTGAAGTATCTCTTCGTCTCCGCGAGGACAACACCGGACAGCAGCAGGACACCGATCAGGTTCGGGACTGCCATGCAGCCGTTCAGGGTATCCGCAACGCCCCAGACAAATTCGAGACCGCCGGTCGCGCCGATCGGAACAGCGATGACGTAGACGATACGGAAGATCATGACGACGACCTTGCGGACTGCGTCGTTGTTGCGGAACAGATACTCCCACGCTTTCTCACCGTAGTAGCTCCAGCCGAGCATGGTGGACAGTGCAAAGAGCAACAGGCCGACCGTCAGACCGATGGAGCCGATGCTGCCGGGGAGACCGACTTCGAACGCTTTCAGTGTCAGCGCCGCGCCCTGCAGCTCGCCGCCCTGCCAGAAGAAACTGCCGTCTGCATCCGTCGCGGTCAGGATGACCAGCGCGGTCATGGAGCAGATCAGGATGGTATCGACGAAGACTTCGAAGATGCCCCAGAGACCCTGCTTGACCGGATCCTTCTGAGAGGATGCCGCGTGCGCGATCGGTGCGCTGCCAAGGCCTGCCTCGTTGGAGAAGACGCCGCGGGCGAAGCCCATGCGGACCGCCGTCATCACAGCGATACCGGCGCCGCCGCCCATGACAGCCGACGGGTTGAACGCACCTTTGAAGATGTCAGCCAGTGCAGTGGGAAGTTCATTTGCATGGATGACCAGAATGATCAGCGAGAAGACAATGTAGAACACCGCCATGAACGGGACGATCATTTCGGTTACGCGGGCGATGGACTTGATGCCGCCGATGATAACGACTGCTACGATGATCGCTACGGCGATACCGGTGACCATCGGGCTGATGCCGAAGGTGCTCTCCATCGAAGAAGCGATCGAGTTGCCCTGTGTCATGTTGCCAATGCCAAAGCACGCAAGTGCTGCAAAGATGGCGAAGATGACACCCAGCGCTTTGCCGAGCCCCGGGAGTTTGGCGCCGACGCCGTTCTTCAGGTAGTACATCGGGCCGCCGACGTACTCGCCCTTGGCATTGGTCTCTCTGTATTTGACCGCCAGAACGATCTCGGAGTACTTGGTCATCATGCCGATGAGTGCGGACAGCCACATCCAGAAAACTGCGCCCGGGCCGCCGAACGAGATCGCCGTTGCGACGCCGACGATGTTGCCGGTACCGACTGTCGAAGCAAGCGCTGTCGACACTGCCTGGAACGGGCTGATGTTATTGCCTTCCGCGTCGCGGCCTTTCCCCTTGAACAGGCTGCCGAATGTCGCTTTCAGCATATGGCCGAAATGGCTGAACTGAATGAATCCCGCGCGGATACTCAGGTAAAGACCAGTACCCAGCAACAGGAACAGCATGATGGGCCCCCAGATAAAACTGTTAATAGAATCATTGATCGCAAGGAACGTATCCATTAACCTTCCCCCTTTCTTTCACATAGAATAATTCCGGTGAGTGAAAATAAAAATAGAATAAGTGAAAAATCCCCCGCTGCAGATGTATCTTCCAAGTCATCTCAGATCTCGCTGTAACCATCTTCTTGCAATCGCTGCTTACAGGGGAAAAGAACAAACAATAATGTTCATTTCTTTCATTTATTGTCTCATCCGCTGATTATTTTGTCAATTCAAAAAAAACAGTTATTTCCAAACAATTGTATACCAAACATAATAAGAAACTCCGGCTGAACGCCGGAGTTTCATTGCTCTCACTATGGATAAGATTTTTCAGATGCAATACCTGTTCTACTGGAACCAGCCAAATCCGAAGAATGTATCGAGCTGTCCGAGGAGCACCAGCAATGTGAACAGCGGTGCGACCCAGCGGATGCAGAAGCGGTAGAACTTCTCTGTCTTGAAGTCTGAACCGATGCGCACTTCATTCGGCAGGACATCTCTGTCGATCCAGCCGAAGAAGATCGTGGTCAGGAATGCGCCGATCGGCATCAGGATACCCTCGGAGATCAGGTCGAAACCGTCGACCCAGCAGAACTTGCCGAACATCGGCGGGAAGTAGGATCCGAGACCGTCACAGGCAACAAGAACACCGATGATGGTGGTCGCGATGCCAAAGCCCCAGGCAAGCTTCTTTCTCTGGTTGCCCTTGCCCTTGTTGATGCCGAGGTCGATGAAGGAGCCGATGATTGCTTCCAGAACGGACATTGCCGAAGTGATGGCTGCGATCGCCACGAGTGCGTAGAACAGCATCCCGAAGAACGGACCAAATCCGCCCATGTGGTTGAAAACGGTCTGCAGCGTCATGTACAGCAGGCCGACGCCACCCGCCGGATCCTGTCCTTCTGCGAAGACAGCCGGGAAAATCGCAAGACCCGCCATGATGGCGACGAGTGTATCCGCGATCGGGATGATGAAGGAGTTCTTTTCAAGGTTCTGGTTCTTGTCCAGATACGAACCGTAGGTGACCAGGATACCCATGGCGATGGACAGCGAGAAGAACAGCTGCCCGCCTGCCGCTGCCAGCACGGAGATCCATCCGGTTCCCGCGAAGACTTCGAAGTTCGGCTTGAACAGGAACGAAAGCCCCGCACCTGCCCCCGGCAGTGTCACGCTGCGGATGATGACGATCACCAGCATGATGAACAGCGCCGGCATCGCGATCTTGTTAAAGCGCTCGATGCCTCTCTTGACACCAAAGCTGACGATGAAGATGACGATCAACGAGAAGATCGCAGTCCAGATCGCAGACTGCAGTTGGTCTCCGGCCAGTGCCCCGAAGTACTCCGGTCCGTCGACGCCGCCTACGCCCCAGCTGGCACCGACAAGGTCACCGAGATTGGCAAAGGTATACTTGATGCAGTAACCGCCCAGATAGCAGTAGAAACCCATGATCAGGAACGGCACCAGAACGCTCATCCAGCCGACGAACGCGTATTCCTTTCTGATCTTGGTATATGCCAGCGCAACGGACTGTCCGGTATGCCGGCCAAGTGACAGCTCGGTCATAATCAGGACATAGCCTGCAAAGACCAGCAGGACGAGGTACAGCAGCAGAAATCCAAAGCCGCCGTTGACGCCAAGTTTGTACGGGAACCCCCACATGTTCCCGAGACCGACCGCCGAGCCGATGGTCGCCATCAGGAAACCGACATTGCTGCCCCAGGCCTCCCGGTGGTGATGCTGGTGGTGATGATGTTCGCTCATAATTGCCCCCCTAAATAATCGTTCCCTGCGTATTCAAATTCATACGAAAAAAGTAGAATAAATAAGTTCCGTATATTATATGCGATTTCAAGACTTGCGTCAATTTTTTGCCGTTTTTGAAACAATCTTGTATCCAAATGGGATACAAGTATACAATTATACTATCGACAAAGCAGGGCGATTCCTGTAAAATGTTCGTATCTATAAAGGGGGATATTTGCGTATCCGAAATCATTCATTTCATCTTTAAGGAGGACTATTACTATGACTGTTATCGGCAATATCGTAGCAGCCATCTCCGGAGTCCTGTACCAGCCCTGGTGTGTGCCGCTCCTGCTCGTATTCGGCGGGATCTGGTTCACATGCCGCACCGGTCTGATGCAGGTGAGATTCTTCGGGGAGAGCATCCGTGTCGTCTCTGAAAAACCGCACACAGAGAACGGCATTTCCTCATTCGGCGCCCTGATGGTATCTACCGCTTCCCGCGTCGGCACCGGCAACATCATCGGCGTCAGTGCAGCCATCATCTCCGGTGGCGAAGGCGCGATCTTCTGGATGTGGGTCACCGCTTTCCTTGGCGGCGCGACCGCATTCGTCGAGTCCACACTGGCGCAGGTCTACAAAAAGAAGAATCCGGACGGCACCAGCTACGGCGGCCCGGCGTTCTACATGCAGCAGGCGCTGCACGCGAGATGGCTCGGCATCATTTTCTCGATCCTAATCATCTTCACCTATGCGGTCGGCTACAATATGCTGGCAGCATACAACCTGCAGACATCGTTCAAAGCGTTCGATTTCTACAGCAAAACCAGCACACCGGCCGTGATCGGTGTCATCCTGATGGTCCTGTTCGCAGTGATCGTCCTCGGCGGCGCGAAGAGACTGGTCAATGTCACCGGCATCCTCGTTCCGGTCATGGGCGTTCTGTACGTGGCAATCTCCATCCTGGTGCTGGTCCTGAATGCCGGCAACCTGCCAGCGATGTTCGGCCGCATCTTCGAGAGCGCGTTTGACTTCAAAGCGATCTTCGGCGGCTTCACCGGTTCCTGCCTGATGTTCGGTCTGAAGAGAGGCCTGTACTCCAATGAAGCTGGTATGGGTTCTGCACCGAACGCAGCTGCTACGGCTGATGTCAGCCACCCGGCCAAGCAGGGCCTCGTCCAGATGCTGTCTGTCTTCATCGACACCCTGCTCATCTGCTCGGCGACTGCTCTCATGTGCCTGAGCACCAACGTGATGCCCGCTGACTATGCGACCAGAGAGCCCATCGAGTTCGTGCAGGACAGCATGAGCTCCACGCTCGGCAGCTTCGGTCCCGTGTTCGTCACGGTCGCGCTGACACTGTTCGCATTCACCACCCTGATCGGCAACTACTCGTACTGCGAAGGCTGCCTGAAGTTCATCCTGAAGAAGGATCCGAGCCCGGCATTCCTCACGGTCTTCCGTCTCGTGGCCAGCGCCATCATCCTTCTCGGTGCGATCTCCAGTGCGAACCTCGTATGGGATACCGCGGACATGGCGCAGGGCCTCATGGTCGTGACCAACGTCCCGTCCATCCTGATCCTGGGCGGCATTGCCCTCAAGTGCTTCAAGGACTACGAGCGGCAGAGAAAAGAAGGCAAGAACCCGATCTTCAAAGCAGCGAACATCGGCCTGTTCGACAAGCTCGACTTCTGGCAGTAAGCGCTGTTTCAGGAGGCTGGCAAGCAGCATCAAAACAAGCATAAAAAGAGGACCTGCCGCGTTGGCTGCGTGAACCTGTCAACAAAAGGTAGACACCAATAAAAAGCATCAGAAGCCCTGTTCCAGTTTGAACTGGACGGGGCTTTTGTATTGCAATGCAGCTGCTGGCCGCCAGTAGTTGTAATAAAACAC
>Ga0129307_1001889_pt1 | contig 19423 bp, 21 predicted proteins | sample P1105metagenome_FD_94437 | JGI IMG/M metagenome (GOLD analysis project Ga0129307, IMG submission 94437) | Capybara group fecal microbial communities from Wisconsin, USA - P1105 metagenome | ecosystem: Host-associated > Mammals > Digestive system > Large intestine > Fecal | place: USA: Wisconsin... | reverse complement strand
TACGAATGTTAACATTAAAAATATACGATCAACATACGAATACTGCAAAAAAATATACAAAAAGGTCTTTTTGAAAATCTTAAATGCTTTAATTTACGCTGTTCACTGGTTCTGTGACTTCAAAGTCGGGAACTTAAGTATGACCTTACCATATCCCCTCATAAAGCCTCATATCAGCACCGGTGTTGGGGTTCAAAACTCATAAACCCTCATAGAACATCATACCGGATTTGACAATTTGCTGTACCAATGAATGACCAGCGGAATTATTGATGTACAACATCTTCTGCTCTCAGGATCCCCCGCAGGACCCTTCCTTAAAAGATATTGTCGTTGTTTAACTTATCAAATGCTTCTTTCTTTTTCTTCTCCGAAACCTCTGCATAGATATCCAAGGTTGTCTGAATATCCTTGTGTCCCATAACGGACTGGATCACCTTTACATTGGTTTCATTCTCACAGAGCCTGGTACAAAACGTGTGGCGTGTAATGTGGCAGCTGAACCTCGGAACAATCACCGGTTCCCTATGCTCACGCTTGGCTTTAACCTCCTCCTGCGCATTATAATCATCCACGATTCTCTTGATCTCGCGATTGATACTGGCAGGGTTATGAAGATTGCCGTAGCGGTTGCAAAAGATGAACCCGCTCATGCCATCCAATTCCACAAGCGAACGGTATCCATACTGCTTCTGGTTCTTTTTCTCAAGCTTCAGCGCTTCCTCGACCTTCTCCAACATGGGGATGGTGCGGGTTCCCGCTTCCGTCTTGGGCAGTGATACCTTGAATTCGCACTTGTAACCCTTATCACTCCTCGGATAATAGGTCACGTTGTGGTTGATGCTGATCGAACCATTCTTAAAGTCCAGATCAGTCCATCTGAGGCCGATAATCTCTCCCACTCTACAGCCGGTTCCAAACATCGTAACGAAAAGGGGCTTCCACCTGTAATACTCCGGCTTCTCCAGATAATCCAGAAATGCTCTCTGCTGTTCAATCGTAAGCGCATGTCTGGGTTCCGGTCTTCCCTTAAGCTTCTTCTTGATCTCACTGATAACCTCATCTGAGGGGTTACTTCTTAAAATGTGATCTCTTACTGCGAGCTGAAATGTCGGGTGAAGCACGCTATGCACTGACTCTACCGTACTGACTGACAGTCCCTTCTCCATGAGGGCATTGTAAAATGTCAGAACATCCGAGTACCTTACATCGCTTATGCGCTTCCTGCCGAATCCTTTCCGCACATAACGGTCATAGGTGTACACATAATTGGTCATCGTCGTACTGCGAAGTTCGGTCTTGGTAGCGATATAGCGGTCAAATACATAATTGATATCCGCTTTCGCCATGACATAGGATTCGAGCTTGTCAACCTTATTGCGCTGAAGCTCAGTCTCCTTGTCCCGGAGATCTTCCAGCGTCTTGGAATACAGGTACTTCCTCTTACCGAAAGCGTCTGTATATGAGAAGCTGTACAATCCCTTGCTCCTTATGTACATTTCACCCTTGTGTAACACACGACCCTTGCCATCTTTCCTAGCTTTCGCCATTTTTACTTTCCTTTCCCGACAGTCAGGAAGAGGGAATAGCAAGACTTACTGTTTGGACTCTATCATTTTCACGATACAGTTCCTAAGCGCCTGTGTTATGGTGAGGTTATCCTTAGCTGCACACGCCTTCAGCTTTTTGTACTCATCTTCCGTGAGACGTGCCGATACCCTGTAATCTTTGGGATTCTCGGCTTTCGGTCGTCCCATCTTTGCCAAAGTCATGCACCTCCTTAACCTGACCATAATTATACTTTTTGTCACACAACAAGTCAAGAAGTTTTTGTGCACCAAAAAGTAACGCAAGTCTGTCGATTCCTAATCCTCCACGCAATAATCCAGATATGTTACAATCTCTTTCACGGAATAGAGCTTCTTTCCTACAGCATCATGTGCCTTAATCCCGCTCGCTTTTAACAGTTTCCGAAAGTGATTCTCAGACATGCAAAACTCTATGCTCGCCTGTTGAATATCTAAATAGTATCTCTCCGGAAGTTCTGCCCCCACTCCGATCCTCTTTGCAACGATTTCCGGCACTACAAGTTCTGTTCCGTTTTCAAAGATGACCCTGGCGGTTCTCTCTGACGCCCTTCTCGCCATAATTACCACGCTCCTCTCGCTGTTTTGGACATAGAAAATCTGTCCATCATTACCTATCTATCCGTCCGCAGATAAGCATTGATCGACAGATATTCAGTTCTATTTTCTTCATTATTAAAAAAAATACTTTGCACCGGTATCGGGTATACCGCATTGGTGTTCCACCAGCTTCTTCAGCCCCATCTCCTGTTCGGGAAGTATCATTATAAAGAGCACTGTCATAGTCCTGAAGCTCCCCAGCTCCATTTTGACCGGATATTCGACGCTCCTGCGCACGCAAAATGAATCCGCTTTCTTCATATATAAGCGAATGCGATCATGGCGTACCCGGTTCACGACTCGGTACTCCCTGTGTTATACAAAGCATTGCTATTCAGTTGTCAAAGTACAAGCTCCGGCACGGAGCCGGAATTGGATAAAACACATCGGGCTTTGTCCGCCCTAAAAGCACATAAGCGCACCACGGTACTGTTGCAAGACCGTTGCAATTATTATGTGCTTTATGAGACCGACAAAAATGTCTAAAAAAATCGACAGGAAACAGCCCAGCGCCTGATCATAATACTATTTAGGTCTGTACTTCTTTACTGCATCCTTTAATCCGATCCAGACCGTATGTTTTAGTCCTTCAACAGGAAAATATCCGACTGATAAATCATACTTTCTTATTCTTGCAACTATCAGATTAACGATATCTCCCTCGTAGCGGTTAAAAATGACATCAAACGATTTGTCATCTCCAAAAACTGCCGCCTTTACTATATGAGCCTTTACATATTCATAACCATCATAATTCCCTTTTCCCATTTGTCGCCTCCATCAATCTTTCCAGTTTCCGAAGCACTCTGTATCTGTATGTAAACACGGACTCTCTCTCAACATTCAGATATTCAGCAATATCCTCTTCCGTACACCCAAATACAAAGTCAAGTTCTATCAGCTTTTTCTCCCAAGGCTTCATTTTTTCAATAGCCTCTGCAAGCCTCTCATCGTCCAGAAACAACGATGTAGTATCGAGCTGTACCTCGATCATTTCCATCGTGGACTTCATTTCAACGGACGCGACTTCGGCGAGAATATCATCCGGCTGAACAGGGAAATGTGCTACTTGTCTTATGTACTGATTAACAACATCTTTCACAAGACGCTTGATAGTCTTCTTTATGAATGCATCAAACGTGTGCTCCACATGTTCCGCGCTCCAGCTCCGCCCATTCTCGTCGATCCATTTCCAGTCTTTAGTTTTCTTGTGCATGGTGTCTGCCTTTCCCAGACACGCCGGCTTTTTTCCTGTCGATAGAACTACAAGGAATGAAGTTTCAAATTTTGAACAACTTTTTCAAAAAAAAATTAAATTTTTTTCTGAGCCGCCTTTTACTCCCCATACGGGTAGTAGATAAAAAATGAGCGCCCGACCAATCTCATGTCAGACGCTCAACAAAATTCACGTTATTCTTCCTATGGAATTAACCATCGGATCTCACCTCCCATCAGCTCCTTCTATGCTTATGGAAGGCATACCCCTCCATAATAGAATGTTACCAGAGAGGGTGTCCGATAATCCCGACTCAATCAGACAACTTTGCAGCATTTCTGCTTGTTTATTATCCGTAATGTGTAAAACGAAATTCCACTCGTTCTCCTTTTTATGATGCAAAAGTGGAATTTAGTCTTGCACAATCCATTCAAATCCTTTTACCCTATTTCATGGTTATCTGTCTGTCAGAAAGGATAATCATGAGCAAGAATAATTACTCTAAACACGACCAGAAACACCTTAGTTTATCTGACAGAACATTCATAGAGCAGGAACTTATCCAGGGCAATTCGTTTAAAGCCATCGCAGATGCCCTTGGCAAGGATCCGACCACCATCAGCAAGGAGGTGAAGCTTCGCCGGATTCTTCACAGTAATTATCGTTCTCTTTATGATTGCCGTGGATGCGCACATTACCGTCAATGCAAAGAGCACAACGTATGTGGAAGAAAAACATGCACTCACCCGTGTCGTTATTGCCACAGAATAATGGTTTCAAAAGTCTGTCCGCGTTACCGGGTTTTTACATGCGACCGACTTACCAAAGCACCTTATGTATGCAACGACTGTCCTTATATGAAGACTTGTGTTCTAAGCACTGCTCAGTACGTTGCCGCAAAAGCCCAGAAACAATATGAGAAGACTCTCTCTAAAGCACGTAGTGGCATCAATATGACGCCCGAAGAGTTACAGGAACTTAATGATCTGATATCCCCTTTGGTAATGAAAGGACAGCCCTTGAGCCACATATTTGCCGTGCATGGTGATGAGATACCTGTGAGTAGGAGAACACTGTACAACTATTTTGATCAACGTATTTTTACAGCCAGGAATATCGATCTTCCGCGAAGGGTTCGCTACAAGAAACGCAAAAAGCACTCTGCACCACGACTACGACATGTCCGGCAAGTATACCGCAACAAACGTACCTACGTTGATTTCGAGAAATACACCAAAGCGTTTCCAGAGTTGGATGTTGTCGAAATGGACACAGTGAAAGGTAATCATGAATCAGGCAAGTGCTTGCTCACTCTTCTATTTAGAAGCTGCAGTTTCATGATCATCATACTGCTTCCAGATTGTACACAGAAAAGCGTTATAAATGCCATCAACAACCTTTGCGATACTATCGGTATCAGGATGTTCAAAAAGTACTTTCCTATCATACTGACCGATAACGGATCCGAGTTTAAGAACCCATGGGATATCGAAAAGAATGAGGCAGGAACACAGCGCACACGTGTATTCTACTGTGATCCGTATGTTTCCAACCAGAAAGGTCGCCTGGAAAAGAACCACGAATACATCCGCTACATAATCCCAAAGGGACGTAGCATGTATAACTACACGCAGGAAGATATCAGCCTTATGGCAAGCCATATCAACTCGACCGCAAGGGACAGTTTAAACGGCGCCACACCATTTGATCTCGCAGAACTGCTTTTAGACAAAAGAATACCGATCTTAACAGGACAGTTCAAAGTCTCGCCAGACAATGTCTTGTTAAAACCGGCACTCTTAAATAAATAACCACTAAAAGAGCAGGCAGATAACCATCCGAAAACCACATAAAACTACGTAAGGCGGGTGGAATTTACAATTTCTCAAGCTGCTCCAGTCGTCTGGTTGTCATGCAAACAACCAGAATCGATAGACCGATTTTATCACGTTTTTTGAGCAAGTCAAAGGGGATTCTTACGATAATTCTCGTAAAAATCCCCTTTGAGAGCTTATTTTATGTATTTAGCGGAATTTAGTATTTCATTTGACCCTTGTTTATTATCTGCACCTCTGCTACAATGAGTTCGGATAAAACACAACCGAATCAATGCGCACCAAAACTGTTGTAGATCCCTGCCCGGGGTCTATGGCATTTTTTTTTCAGATTCATTAAAGACAATGCGCCGGATACGGCGTTATGAGTTCTAAGCAAACCGCCCTATGGCGGTCAGAACTCGCACATACCCCGAGGGGGTCTGTGCCTTTAGCGCAAGCACTGCCTGTGTATATACACAGGCCTAAAAATCAGACCATTTTCCTGCCGGAAAAGTAGCTCTGATTTTGCTTGTTGGGGATATCCCCAAGCCCCTTAGTCTTACTCCGGCTTCGGAGCGCTTTGGATAGTGCCGGAAACAGCAAAGAGTTCATAAACGACCGCCCTATGGCGGCATTCACAGAAAGGATGGTTTTACCATGAAAAATAGATCACGAAAACATGCATTTCTTTTATATTTAAGCGACGATGAGAAGCGTATTCTCGAAGGTAAATTCAAGCTCTCCGGTATGAGGAGCAGGGCTGCATTTATCCGTCAGCTCATCGTAGAGGGGATCGTCTATGATGTGGACTATTCCTACCTCAGAGAATACAATGTCGGACTCGGCAAGATCGGTACAAATATCAACCAGATCGCTCACCGTATTAACGAGACCAGAAGCATCTATCAGACCGATATTGATGAGATCAAAAAGGAGATGAAAAAGCTATGGCAATTACAAGAATCCATGCTATCAAGGCAACCGTATCTGGAGCAGTAAAATATATTTGTAATGAAGAAAAAACTGACAGCAGCCTCCTGATTTCATACTTCGGAACCACGCCCGAAACGGCAGCCAATGACTTCAGATTTACGCTGTCCCATACCGATCAGTCAGACCCAAATAAAGCGTTTCATCTTATACAGTCATTTGCTCCCGGGGAAGTCAGTGCTGCGGAGGCTCATAAGATAGGTGAAGAGCTTGCTGATAAGCTGCTTCAAGGACGATATTCTTATATTGTTTCCACGCATACTGACAGAGGCCATATTCATAACCATATTCTATTCTGCGCAGCCAACAATATCGACTACCAGAAGTACCATGATTGCAAGCGCACTTATTGGAATATCCGGCACCTGAATGATGAACTTTGCGAAGAGCATAATCTGTCAGTCATTCGTGAGAATCAGCATAAAGCGAAGAAGTATAAAGAGTGGCTCGCTGATAAAAACGGAACCTCATGGAAATCGCAGCTAAAGACTGATATCAATGACAGCATAAAACAGTCTCATACCTACGAAGAATTCCTGGATATCATGCAGGCAAAAGGATATGAGATCAAGGATTCCGAGATCAGTCCGGAAGCTCATAAATATATCGGTTTTCGTGCTCCGGGACAGGTCAAATGGGTACGCGGCAGAGCCAAGTCCATGGGACCGGAATATACCAAGGAAAGTATCAGGGAAAGGATTGAGGAAAAAGCCCGTATAAGAGCTGAAAGAATGAAGAAGCTGACCACCAGACCGTCGGCTCTTATCGACACTTCTCAGGATAAGTTTGCCGAGAGTCCCGGACTTATGCGCTGGGCTGAAAAGGAAAACCTCAAAAGAGCTGCCCAGATCCAGTCAAAACTTGCAGAAATGGGCTTCAAATCTCTTGAGGAAGTGGATGAGCGGATCGAGGCTCTGCACCAGCAGGCAAAAACCGGCAAAAAGACTACTATTTCTCTTGAAAAGGATATTAAATCCGCAGCCGAAATCCTGCGCTATGCCCGCCAATATACCGAGAAAGCAAAATACGAACGAAATTATAAAAAATCCAAGGATCCTGAACGATATTATCAGGATCACAATTACGATCTTCATCTGGCATGGGGAGCACGGGATATATTAGAAAGTGCAGGTATCAATCCGGAGACGATGAACCTGCAGGAGATTGAGTCTCGATATGAGAAATTATGTGCTGATCGACAGACGACCAGCGACGCTTACAAGAAAGCTAAACGTGAATGTGATAAATTGAAGCAATCCAGGGATGCATTACTGTCATATATCGGGCAGGAGCCTTCCCAGGATATCGACCGTGACCAAAAAATCATCCGCTAATGCAAATAATCCGGTGCCTTTCACTTTTGTGGGCATCGGATTATTTTTCTTCGTTTGTCTGTGCTGTTTTCAAGCCTTGGGCATACACGAGCAGATGATCCTGGTTCCGTTCATTCAGGTCGTGATTTACTTCAACCAGAAGAGCATCTTTTTCCGTTATATAGCTACCCGCTCGCGGCTTTGACCAGATCACGAAAAAATCGCTCATGTCAATTCCCATCCCTTTACAGAGCCGCTCCAGTGTTTCGATCTTCGGCATGGTCTTGCGCTCAAACATATTATACAGACTGCTCTGCGCCATACCGGATCGTTTGGCCAGCTCATAAGGACTCAAGCCACGCTCATCCGCCAGATCCTTGATCCGATTATGAACATCCACTACATTCATAGCCTCTACACCTCCTTTCTGCGGAAATGTATTTATGCCTTCATTGTAGTGGATGCCTCCTCACTTGAAAATTAAGAGGTTGTATAGGTTTATTCCCCGTATGGGGAGTATCTATTATCCAACTTTAGGACCGTCGGTCCTAAAGTTCCGTAAAGGTGGTCTATTCCTTACAATCTACCAATACGTACTCGCACTCATCAGCAATAAGCTCCTCATACTGCCACTGCGGTAGCAGGAATTGTCTTGTATTAAATTCCGCACCCGAGCGTTTCACCTCATCAAGGCAAATCATAAAAGCACGCTGCTTGGGACTGACAACAGGTATAGCCTCCAGTCTTTCACTTCGTCGCTTAATTCCCATAAGTTTAAGGACTATGGTGCTAAAGTCTCCGCCAAAAACGCGGATGCCCTTCCAGCTTCCGTTATAAACCTTCTCAGGAATGTCAAAGCGATCTGCTGCCATCTCATCCTCCGCAACAACGAATAACCTCATGCCATCCTCATCCAGTCTGATACTGAAATACTGAGGTTTACCTATTCGCTCAAGAAGCTCTGTGGGTAACACAAGAATATCGTGCCCTTGGTTAAGATATACTTTTGTGGGGTCATAGTCAGTCCTGGGTGGCATGTCCTCCTTGGGTCTTTCAGCAGGCTTTTCAACATTATAATAATCCGTGAAAGAAACCCATTTTTCTCCCAGTTCGCCTTTTTCCCCTCTTAAAGGGATCATATAATCAGAAAAATCAAAGTATTCCTCAAACCCGTCGTCATCTACATAGTCCCCGGCAACGGTTATCTCTTCGTCGATGCGTCTCATATGGCGACTTACACTCTTTTTACCGGCCTCATCATACATTTCCAGTCCAGTCAGTAACTCCACAGGATTAAGATCAAGAACCCTGTATATCATCACCTGTGCATCGGGATCAGGGAAACGCTGTCCCTTCTCCCACAGGCTGATGGCCTGCGGTGTAACAAACAGCTTCTCCGAAAGCTGTTCCTGTGTAAGATTCAGTTCCTTGCGCTTTTTCATAATCAAGCGCCCTGTCTTTTTAAGATCCATTGAAATACCCTCCGCCCTTGTTGTTCTATATAATGCCAACGATACAGCAAAGGCTCGTGAGCATCAATCAACTCTCTGTTGAGTAAGCATCCTCATCATAGGTAAAATCGGGATCATACATTATTTCATACTTCGCATTGTTGTTATACTTGTTGTATGTATCCTTGGAAATCACAATCTGATAAGGATCTTCATATAAAACCTCGTCGGCTTTGATATCAAATGACTTATAGATAAGGCAATACCTTCCCTTGGTCACTTCGTGAAAGTTCATGCTTATATACATAAGCTCATCGTAGCTTTCCTCAAACTCTTCTATCTGATACAGGCAAACATTATTCTCTTTGTCCTGTATATATACTTCCGGATGCGGAATTGCGCTAAGAGAAAAGATGATAGTAAACAGCTCCATAACACTCGGATCATCAGAGTTATCAATCATTTCCTTCCATTTATACTCATCACAATCCGGACTGATGCCGAGCTTCAGTGCCATAAGCAACTGCGTGGCACAGATATACCCACCTTCCGATTTTCTCTCCTCGATATTAAATGTCTCAACTCTGGTGTAATACATACAATTTGCGCACTCCCGCCTCGCTTATACCTACATATAATCATATGGGGATTTTCTGATCGGCTTAGATTTTGGAATACTCGCCTCGGCATCCTCTTTTGACGCAAAAAGCCTGTGTTCCTTAAGCTTGATTCCTCCGCCATTATCCTTAAACTTCACAAGGTAGATGCCTCCGGAGCAGGATCTGACCTCCGCTTCGCGGATAAAGCGATTTGATTCAACTATAAATACAGTGTCCCCTGCCTTAAATGACATCTCTAATTCTCCAATAACCGTTTCAATATCTGTTCCCGACTGTTTATGAACATCTCCGTCACTTGGTAACTGTCAGTCTCTTCATATGTACACGGATGTATCTGACCATCATCAAAGCTCAGTATCTCTGCTCCTGGAATACCTAACAATATGGGCGAATGCGTCACTATGATGAACTGGGAATTATCATGTGCGCATCCTACAATCTCAAGCAATAGCGTCAGCTGTCGCTGTGGAGATAATGCCGCCTCCGGCTCGTCCAGAAGATATACGCCATTTCCCTTAAAGTTGCTCTGTGCCATGGCAAGGAAGCTTTCCCCATGAGATTTATGATGATAATACTCCGGCTGTCTCCCTCCTTCTCTGCTATATACCTCTTCGGCACTGGCTACATTATAAAAACTCTCAGCCCGGAGGAAATACCCCCACCCCGGCTTGTTGTATCCGCGGATCAATCTCATTGCATCGCATAATTCAGAATGCGAGTCGTAGGTTGAAAAGCTGTAATTCTTCGTCCCTCCTTCAGGATTAAAACCATAAGCGACTGCAATCGCTTCCAGCATGGTGGATTTACCGCTCCCGTTTTCACCTACAAAGAAGGTAATCGGCTTATGAAACATCAGATTACTCACATCTTTAATGGACTCTATGCCCCTCAGATAGCTCCGGCGGTCTATCTTATCCCAATCTATGCTTATCCCTTTTATATGAAGTTCAACATCTTCATCAAACATAAAAACCTCATAATACGTCTAATCCAGAAAATATGAAGTAATCTTTTCTTTAGTATCAAGAATTTCTTCTTCAGGAACACCTATCTGTCTCGCCAATTCGATAGATCCCACAAAAGCAAGTCTTATGTCTGGTGCAAATGCACGATCAAGAATACTCATAAACAACTTCATATTTTCGGAAAGATTATCTAGATATACCTTATAGTGTTCATTCAAATCTTCACGAAGATCATTGATTTCGATCAAATAGTTCTCAATTATTTTCTGTTCTTTTGCTGATAAATTATCCTTTGAAATCTGATAAAGCATTGTACCAACAGCATTGCCAACGACAGCTCCCAATACCGGGACCGGAATTAAAACCTGTCCTGCAAATGACGATAATGCACTTACCGCAGCATCCATGCATACCATTTCAGAGTTTACAAGGAACGTTGTTTCGTCAAGTTTACCATTTCTATAAAGATGAGCCTGTTCAGCCACTCCAAAGGATGCTGTCACTATTGCACTTGCAACAGCTGCAGGTGTAGCAGTGTAATTTGTCAAAAGATAAATACTTGATCCACGAACACCTCCTTTAAGAACACCAACTCCAGTATCACCGGCGATTTCTTTCCAGTCATCTTCATTAAAGTCCTTAAACTTCTTTCCCTCTTTTCTCTTTTTTGCAACATCAATGCAAAATGTCATCCCGCCTTCAACAATTGCTGCTACGGCAGTCGTCTTTAACCCTTGTTCAAGCGTCGGTTTGCTCTCCTGATACGCCTGATCTCTACGTTCTTGATTTCGTTCCTGAAGGCTTTGTTCCTCAGCTTTCAAAGTATCCTCATATACATTCTTCTGTACACTTTTGTAATCCAACGCTGATGGTTCTATGGAATCAATGCTAACATCCCCTTTTTCAAAAAAGTCGTGTACCTCCTGCCACTGTTTTAGTGAAAACTCACCAGTGGAAGTAGGCATTTTGTTCGCCTCTTCCTTGGATATGGAAAAAAGTTCTTTTATTCTTTCATAATGATCAGAGGGAATCTGATATACACCACCCTTATCCACAAAATCTGGATAGTGTTCCAAATGCTTTTGAATTGCTTGTAAAGACAAATGGTTGCCTGAATTAACGAATTTTTGCTGGATTAACAAAGCCCCACGGCGAAGATCCTCGGGGCCGTTGTCATTGATCCATTCATAAATCGGAGATTCCCCTTCAATCTGACTTCTTGCATTGCCTATACCACACTCTGCAACCTCTGCGATAAAGCCGTGCATACCCTTCTCGCCACCGCGTCCCATACCATTATTAACAATATCCTTGCTTATCGTCTCTAATGTATCCTTTATGGTTTCCATTGCATTTTCAAGATTATCCTGTTCTTTGGACAGTGCTTCCATGAGACGATCCAAACGAACCTGATTAAGATAATTGATCCAAGATGCAACTGCTTGTTCCTGAGTACTTTTTACTACCTTACCTGCCTCCATCTATTTCACACCCCTTCACCCAAAGACGCCGAGAGTGCCTTTGCATTGTTCACAATAGTCGCCAGCATGGTCTGTGCGTCATCTGACAGATCCATAAAGTTCTTTCCGAAACATGACATTCCTGATGTATACTGTTCATTTAATCCATGTCGGATCTGTTCTGTTTTTTCCAATAAAGCTGCAAGTTTAGAATCTGTTTCCTTTAACTGTTCCGTGTTCTTAAGGACAGATTCAATCTCCTCCTTTTTTTCCTTGTCTAACTTAATCTTCTTATTGGCAAACAAAACTATAGATGTAAGAAGTGTTGCCCCCGCAATACTCCACCCCACGGGTCCTGCTAAGGCAAGAAATGCATTACCAGCAGCCATACCACCTCCGCCTGCAGCTAATGCCCCACCGCCAAGCCAAGCAAGCGCAGCATTTGTTGCTGCTGCACCGGAAAGAGCAGATATAGCCGTTCCGGTAGATGCTGTTCCAAATGTTGTTGCTATCCACATTGCTGCACTGGGCGCAAGTGACGCAACAGCCATGCCCCCGGCGACTCCTGCGCCAACCCCTACAGCAGATTTTTGAGCCGCTTCAAGTTCCTTCTTAGCGAAATCACAAACATCCCTAAACTCTTTCTTGTGTACCTGTATTTCAGCAATATCAGAATCAAACTCCTTGGGATGGTTTGCAATGCTGTTAATGAGGTGCTCTACATTATCAAGAAGATCTATCGCTCTCTCTCTTTGATTAAATAGTTTTGTTCCATGATCATTTAGATTTGTATAAGCGGCATTATATTCTGTTACAGCAGCCTTAAGTTGCTCATCCAGCTTATTCTGCTTTTTCTTTTCTTTCTTTTCATCAGCAGAATCCTTTTGTGTTTTCTTTTGGGCTGCAATATCTTTTTTTGCCATGAATGCCATCGTAGAGTTCAAAACATCCCACCCATATCCGTCTCCTAATGATGCTATCAATTCATCTATTTGGAGCTGTGTGCAATGCACATATATAGAACGCATCCCCTGCGCTTGAATGTATCCTGCCTCTAATTCCATTTCTGCAGCTTTTTCAAGTATCAGATCGTTTTCTTCACCCCATCCATCCTTCTTGTCATCAACATATCCTATTTCATAAAAAAGCATCTTCTCTTTTTCACTTGCTTTTGCTATATTCTTAGCTGCATCTCCTATTTTATTTGCAGCCTTCTTAGCTGCATCTCCTGCAACAACCCCCAGTCCAACTGCTGCATACATTGCGTTCTTCCCAAATTCAGCAGCATTCTTACCAAGTTTTTCTGCATCCTTCCTCGCTAAATGGTTTTTATAGACCTTATCCAACTCTTTGGGCAATTCTAGTTTTCCAAATTCCATTCCACACTTCAAGCATAAATAAGCAATATGATCAGCATTTTTACTATCAGGATTATCATAATCAATGGCATAACCACAATTATAGACAAGAGAATCCTTTTCTCCAGGGGCATGAATACCTTTTGCTATCTCTTCATATCCTTTGCCGCGAATCGTATATCCGAGCGCTGCAATCACACTAGATCCACAATGATGACAATAGACCTTGCTGTATCCTTCTGGATTAGTGCCTTGGAGCTTCAATATGGTTTCAGCCATATTTATTTGCTCGCCTTCTTTTTCCGTTCGAGGATAATTATCATAATTCGCATCCTCTGGTATCTCTACACCTGCTTTACGCATCGCCGCAAGAATTGTATCTCTATCAATAAATGGAAAGTCGTTCGGGAACTCATCCTCCTTTTCATCGTTATCTTTTGCATAGACTTCTTCCCTTTGGGCTAATAATTTCCTAATCTGTTGTTCCTCAAAAAGTACCGGCTCCTCTCCAACATCAAACGGCTCTTCAAATCCTATAGCATCTGTAAAAAAATCCAATGCTTTGTACTGAAGAGTATTAACTGTTTTCTTTCCACACTGTGGACAATACTTTGAATTATCACCCCCAAGCTGTCCGGTAATCCATATATATCCACATGCTGTACATTTATATTTTTTCTTTACTGGCGGTCCGTAAACACAGTAGGTTTCATTTCTAAATGGCTTAAACTCTCCTTTGCCTTTTTCCGTGCCACAATATCTGCAATACTTATCCTCCGCACCAAGGTATGAATGGCAGTTTCCACATCTACCTGTGTAATCCGTTTCATTTATTATTGCAGAACCTTTTAAGCTCCGTTCAAGATCTTCGACTTTGGGAAAGTATTTGACCGCATCTTCCAATGTATCTATATGTTTACTCTCATCCCCATCAATCTCATTACCGGCTAATTCTATCTTAACCCTATGGATTTCAGTTCCTTCAAACCATCCATAGCTCATGCCACCATATTCTTGTCTATCTTTGGGATTATACGTTATTCTAACAACAGCCTTACCTTCATTTTTTATATACTCGATATCTTCGTCATCGTAATCGTTTTCTGTGAACAGAGTAACACCCTGATATCCAAGCTCCTCAGCTCTCTTTACCAGCTCCGGATGATTTACAAGCAGAAAGTATTCTTTTTCTGTGGCTTTGAATTCTACGCTCATAACTATACCTCCATGATTATATTTGCAACACAGTATCGCGGTTCATCTGCATCATAATCCCAGGTATGTGCAGAATCGCCCATACACACATCGCTGTATTCGCAGTTTTTACACGCTATACTGTGCTCCGCGCGGTTTCTTCTAAAAGCTTCAAATCTGTTTTCCCAAATGTCTATAAAATCATCCTGATAAATGTTCCCTTGCACCAGGTCTTCTCTTCGTTCTATGTCAAGACATGCGCCAATATTACCATTAGCCATAACACTGGCCACCATCGTTCCTGCACCACATTGAAAATAATAATCTCTTATCTCATTCTCATATTTATATGTAACAAAATGAGAGCATCCATAAATCACTTCCATCTGATTATTACTATCAAATCGCTTGTCACGGATAAAGGAAAACAACCCATTTAATTCATTTGCATCTAACAGTAAATGCTTATTTACCGCTGCTCGTCCTATCGGATCTATATTTACTAATCGCCATGAATAGATTCCTTCTCTATTCAATAGTTCATACATTTTTTCTAACTGAGTATAGTTTTCCTTATGCACTACTGTAATCACTTGCGGTTCCAATCCGGCTTTTTTTAGTGAATGGATACCAAGTAATGCTCTATCAAAACTACCTTTAGCACATCTAAATGAATCATGTATTTCTCCAATTCCATCCAAACTAACAGCTACTGTATCAAGACCGGCTTGTGCGAGATGCCTTGCGGAAATATTATCTATAAGTGTACCGTTCGTCGTTATTCCAACCGGAAACTCCATCTCATGGGCCGTTTTTATAGCATCATATATCGCAGGGTGTAAAAGCGGTTCCCCTCCCGTTAAGCAGATCATTGTATCTGTCGTTCCATATCTGGTTTTCACCGCTTCCATGGTTTGACAGATCACCTCATAATTCAAAAACGTGCTGTTCCCCCCAGTACAGGCGCTCCCGCAATGCCGACACCTCAGATTGCATTTATCCGTCATTTCAAAAAACAGATATCTTAATCTTGGTTTTCTTCTTAGCTCTGCCTGATATAATGCAAGCTCCCTCATATTCTGTTCTTTAATCTGACTATGCATTCATCTACTCGTCTTTCTACTATGAATATAGTCGTCCTATATCAATCGGTTTTTACGGCAGCTCATATACGCATACCGAATCTTTTCCTCTCTCCATCAGTTCTTTCATATCATCATAATTATCAGATTGTTCAAAATCCTTCCCTGACTTCTCCAGTGCTTCCTTTGTGATAGAAAACATCTTGCAGGCAAAGGAATCTTCCCGTCTTATAAGAACACCTCCACACTTCTCGGCGACACGCCTACTTGCATCATTTTCATGATCGGCTCTTATTATGACCTGCGCTTCTGCAAAGAACCTGTGAACCTCAGAAAGAAGTCCTTTTATAAGTTCTGTAGCAATTCCTTCGTTTCTATAATCCTCTTTAACATCATAGCCAAGTTCAATCGTCTTCTCTTTATAGTTCTGGATTGAAGCACTTGCAACAAATACTCCCTCAGGCTTTAGGAACACAGATACATGTATGTCATCTTCACCGTTTAATTCCCCATCCCACTCATAATCTGTAAAATCGGGCATGATGGAATAGGCCTTTGATATGCTACTGTTTTTAACCCTCAATGACATATAATCATCTTTATCAGCTTCTATCACAGACCTTATATGTAAACGATCAGTTTCAAAGTCTATAAGCGGTTTATCTGCAATCATCCCAACACCCTCTTAAATACTTCAAAGTTTCTGCTTCCACCCGGAGGGCAATATACAGCAAACTCTATCTGCTTAAACACCTTCGGAAACTCCTGCAAAGCGGTTTTGTATGCTCTGGCTACCACTTCGGGATCATTCTGAAATGCCCCACACCCAAAAGCCCCGAGCACAAGAATGTTTGCTCCCTTTGCAGCTGCACAAGTTAGCATATGGATAGCACGCTTCACATGATATCCGAATAACTCAGCATTATTCATGTAGGTTCCACCGCCTACAAGCGGAACGTGAATATTAGACTTGTCTCGCAGATCCGGTGCCGCTATCGTGATGACATCTACAGTCACCCAATCCTCCTGCGGCATTCTCTTCGGAAGATCCTCGTCAGTCTTGCAAATGATGACTCCCTCCGTATATATAAGTGAATCTGTGGCTTTCGGTGTTTTCAAGTCATGATGATGCTTATAATACGAATCTCTAAGAGTTCGCCTATATAGCAGCGGATAAAGCGTGGATGTACGGCACAGGCATTCTTCCTGCGCTGATGCTCCCGTGGTCACACCGCCGCCGGCATGAAACGCATTGGCAAAATTCATAACCGCTATCTTCACATCCGGATTCTCTCTGTGAAGCTTCATCGCAGCCTGATAGCTTCTGTCTCCCGAAACTGTTATAACGGTATCCTTTATCTTCGATGAATCAAACGCAGGATAATCATCCTCATAGAATACAGTGGTATTCTTCTTTGCCACTCCTATAGACGCAGAAAGAGCTGGATCGTTTTTGATCCAGTCCTGCGTATCATTAAAAACCTTTATTCTCTCTGCAGCAGTTGACATACTGTCGCCTCCTTACTCTTCTTTTATGTTCCCTCTCCATTGAATAGACAGCTTATATTCATCCAGATTACATCGGTTTAAGATGGTCGTAGGATCATCCTCCCCCTCACGCATTACCCAGTATTGTCTTCCATCGAGGAAAATGTACTTGTTCGGATGATTCCAGAAATACATTGTTATCCCGCTCGTCTGAATATAATTGACCACTTCCATAAACTCATCATCGGTGCCTATTATATTGTTCCGAACAACATACTCGTGTGGTGCCTTCTGCGCATATGTCTTAGCAAATATCCAGTTTTGCTTATCAATGAACTCTTTTATCATAGTCTTCTTCCCGCCAATGCATATAGATATACTTTCTTTCCCAGTCACGATCCCTGTATGAGCCATATTCACTCATCTGGCAACCATGACAAATATCATCCGCCATTTCAGTAATGACATCTATCAACTCAAGGTTTGTTTTCCACTTTTCCTCAATGGCATCAACCCCTAACAAAGCACCGAGTATATTTCCGGTGACTGCTCCTGTTGAATCACTGTCTCCATTATGATTAACAGCAGCTATCACACCTTCGGAGAAACTGTTTTGATAACGAAGGGCGCAATATAAAGCTATCCCAAGTGTCTCCTCAGCTACCCATCCTTCTCCGATTCTGTGAATGTTGTCCAAATCATCACTATTGTTCTCAGACAGCTCAATCGCAAGGTCAATAATATCCGTCAGCTCCTTCAGATGCTTGTCTCCTTGAAACAGTTTTGATACGGTGTCCCTTGCTTCATAGACAATACCTTTAAGCTCCTGCTTCTCTTCTGAAAAAACAATCCTGTTAATAATGTGTACAAGAACCGCTGCCGGCATATATCCAAGAGAATGACTATGGGTTATAGCGGCAATTTCTGCCCCCTCCATATCAAGCTTGTCGATGCTTAAGTGACGATATCTCAACCCTACCGGCGCGACCCTCATAATACCGCCGCATCCTTTGCTGTCGTTCAACACCGACTCAATATAGGACTCGGCGTATTTGTCGCCCACCTGTCTCCCATGTAGTGCCGAGAGGCATGTATTCCCAGGTGCTCTAAGATTAAAAAGCTCCGGAACATCTAAAAGCCATGAGGTTGATCTGTCCTCGTCTTTTCGGGGTCTGTTCTTATACTCCTTGTAGGTCATATTCTGTGTCTTAAGCCAATCATAATATGACATCACAACATAGTTTCTCGGCCATGCCTGTATTCCTCGCAATGCTCCCCGCGTATCCCCTACCAGAAGACCGTCAGCCGTAAACAGGGTCATCTGAGTATCATCAGATATAAGTGCCTTACCCGTAGCGTGATCCAGTTCGTATTCCGTAATGCCACTTTCACCATACTTTGAAAAGATCTGATCCTCATGTTGGAACTCTACTGCATAACCAAGCGCATCCCCTACAGCCCCGCCGATCAGACATCCACGGATCTTATCAAGATACGCTTCTGTTTCATGTATACTCTTTTTTACTTCTTCAAATTCCTTGCTCTCGTTATATTCCATACCATTATCCCTCAGATTCAACCTTTGACCTGGCATCCTCATACATTTCCTGTGCCTTATCATCACGGATGAAGCTGACAAATATACCAAGGAAATAAACAGCAGAGTTCATATCACCCTGTTCATAGAAGTGCTGGCCATATGCATAAGCGATCTTCAGCATCTCAATCTCCGGTCCAAAAGGAATCCCGTTATCCTCAAAGTGCTTACTCAGTTCTTCCTCAGTCGGCTTATACATCTTTCCGGTCACCTGACTGATGTAGTACAGTTCGGAATTAACCATCTCAGACTTCCCGTACTGCATACTAAAGAGCAGGCAGGATACCGCAACATCGTAATTCTTGGTTTCGACGAAATAATAACTCAGATTACGATAGCATCTGGCTACATCCTCGGGACGGTATGCATACTTGAAGATGTTCATGGTAATATCCTTGAATTCTTCTATCATGCCCCTCATCTTGAAGGTCTCGGCATACTCAAATGCAATTCCAGCATAGGCCGGATTCCATTTCATGGCAGTAAACAAAGCATCAGCAGCCTCTTCCAAGCGTTTCATTTCTACCAAAAGGCTTCCATAGGTCAGATACATATCTGCATAATCATAAGATGGTCTTCGGATATCCTTTTCCGGTTTCGTGTATTCACAGTACAGGATCTCTTCCATCGGCTCACGGAAACAGTGATACTCACTCACTGCATCATCCTTGAACATTCCCGAATCT
>Ga0129307_1001888_pt1 | contig 19427 bp, 19 predicted proteins | sample P1105metagenome_FD_94437 | JGI IMG/M metagenome (GOLD analysis project Ga0129307, IMG submission 94437) | Capybara group fecal microbial communities from Wisconsin, USA - P1105 metagenome | ecosystem: Host-associated > Mammals > Digestive system > Large intestine > Fecal | place: USA: Wisconsin... | reverse complement strand
GTAGGCCGTGATTGGCTCATAGCCTTCATTGCGGACATAGATTTCTAATAATTGAACGATGTCTTTATCGTCATCAACAATCAAAATTTTCATAAGCCGTACTCCTCATTTTTTCGTAATTTAACTTCTTTCATTATAACGAGCCTAAAAGAAAAAAGCTCGCATCAGGCGCGGGCTTTAGAAATGTTTAAATTACAGTTGCTCCAGCGCGTGGTACTTCAAAATATCATCATCGCTCAACAAAGTGTTTTGCCCTTTTGCATGCGCGATGCTCCAAGGGGTTCCCGGCCGATGCGTCAGATTGTCTGCCTCGTGGTTCCAGGCATCGTGCTGCTGATAGTATTGACCGTATTTTTGCGCCGTTTCGTTAATGATGTCAATAATGTGCTGGGCATCATCAAGCGCGACGACCTTTGGCATGAAGTCGTAGTTGTCAGCCAGCTTATCGGTATATTTGTTGTCGCGGTATACCGATCGCCGTTCAAGCTGTGATCTGGTTTTTTAGTCTGCAATTTATTTTTCGGTGCAATTTGAGCTGATTTTGCACCGAAAACAGAATCGATGCACTGCTGAATCTAATCCTGATATCATTGGCGGTCTCAAAATGCTCAAATTGGATCATACACGATTACTGCTTAATTCTGCCTGCCACCACCGATTAAAATCAGCGACTAACCATAAATTGCCATCCTAAACTGCCATAATTGTACATTTTCAAATTGCCATTTCTGTACAATTTTTAATTGCCCTTGACACCATCCGACTACAAACGCCAATCACGTTTATAATCGGATGATAGCAATCTAAAATCTAAAAGATCCTAACTTAATTTAAACTCCGGGTAGTAGCGTTCAATCAGGTCAATGGCATGGTTGGAGATTTCAATGCCATCATAGGCCTGGCGATAGTAACGAATCAGCCGTTTGAGCCGCCAGTTGAGTTCATCTTGGTTGTAGTAGTTCAAGGTGAAGACATCTGCTACATCAAATAAAGGCTCTGGCAGCATCGTTCCAAAATCATTCAATTGATCGTCTGAGCGTTTCAGATCGCGGCCAAATTCCTTTAAGGCATCAACGCCACCAACGTTTTCAACAATTCCAAATCCTTTACCGGCAATGATTCGCGGCAGATTCTTGGCGCTCAGCTCATTTTGATCGTCCAGCTGCTCAATTTTCAGCTTGATTTCCCAGCCATTGCCAAAATCATAGCGGAATAAGAAATCATCCCCGATATTAAAATAGTTGAGCCGGAAATCATTTAAGCCAACGTATTTAATCTTGGGTCCGCCTGGAAAACTTGGTACCATGCTGTATTCTTCTGGATTGTTAACCATCACCACAAGACCGTCATCAGATTGGTAAGTGAAGTCATACTGATGCTCCGCGTACATTTCAAACATGATTTCCAGATAGTATGCCAGCTCAGTAATTGGCAGGTTCTTTTTGATTTTGAATCGCCGCCAGGTTGCCGGTGATCGGAAGTCTTTCAGTGCAGCCTTGATTATATAGGTTGGAATTGGCTTTGCCATATCAGTTTCCTCCAAATATTTACCTTTGCAGCCATTGCATCTTTTAAAGCTTTTTGGACTGAGTATACCATAGGGCACCTGCCTGCTGAAATCATCATCGGCAGCAATGAAAGTACCTCGTGCAGTTGCCGATGATAACTCAGCGCGCTAAAATAATTAAATAAATACATATCTTTCTAGCAGATTTTACACACTAAAGGGCTAGGTGCTTGATTGCGCCTAACCCTTTTTTCTTAAAATATGTATGACTAATTTAGGTAACTATCGGCAATATCTTCAGCATAGTGAGTAGCATCAGGATAAATGAAACTCTTGCTAATACCAATATTGCTTAGTTCTTTTCTGATTTTCTCTTTCATACAGCAGGGAATTGTAAAGGCAACTGCTTCATTCTCTTTGTTTGTATATAGCAAAGTATTGATACGTGACTGAATTCGATTTCTCCTCTTTTTTGTTTTAACTTCAGGATCAAGATCGGGCTTGGGATTAGGATCAAAATCAATTGGAATCAGCATAAACAATCCTTGTTGATTCTTAATTCGTTGATCAATAATTCTTGGAGTAACGATTTTAGGCAGATACATTTCTACTGGATTGATAATGTGGTCAAAATTGCCACTGTCTCTTTCGATCGCATGATATAAACGAATAGTAGGAATTGCATTGTTAAAATCATCATATAAGTTTAAAATCTTTTTAGTATTACACATGCATATATCTTTGAATGAACACTTATGTTGTTGTCTATGTAAATTTTGCAAATACTCTGCATAAGCATCTTCCCAATAAACTTTCTGATTTTTGGCTGAATAGTACTTACTGAGCCCCTCATAAAATTTCATAACTTCTTTTATGAAACCCTCGCTATCTTTTCGTTTCATTCTAGCTAAAGACGTTTCAATTTCAACTTGATCACTAAAAGAATCCCGCTTAGAGGACTTAATCCTCAAAAATTTAAAAATACTATGGGAGACATCTAGTTTAGAGAAAGAGACATTTAACGCTTTATCAACAAACTCTTCATTGTAAAAGTTATTAAAAACATATACCACGCCATCTTTACAATTATCTTTTTCTACGGCAAAATACAGAGCTATCAGCGCATTAGTCGTTAAATCTAACAGCCTAGTAGGTAATTGATGGTGCTGCATCAGGGCTAATCTATCAACATTATTTTGACAATCTTTGAATAAATCAGGATACTTGGCAATAAAATCATTAATCATGTTTGCTTCATATTCATAGCGTTTATTATTGCGAAATAAACTAGGACATGTATTTCCATATTCAATGTTGTCTTGTCCACGGAAATATAGTTCCCTTCTATCATAATCCTCATTGTTAACCATGTTTTCTTTATTGTCTCTATCTTCTTTTTCCAATATCGAATAGAGTTCTTCCACTTTTTTTACATAATCAGCTAGACTAGTAATCTCATTATCTTCAAAATATTGATTACCTAAGTTTTCAAGTTTTAATTCGTGCATACTTATTCCTCCCAACCATTTAGTTTATCCATTAATATATACTAATTATATAGTAAACGCTTACATCGCGAAACAAGGAAATAATTTAACGATGCATTTCCTTGTTTCGTACTATAGCAAACTTAAATTAGACATCTAAATTTAAATTCATGCAAGCTAATAGTAGCTACTTAAAAACTGCTTCCTTAAACTGCCATAATTATACATTTTGAGATTGCCCTTTTTGTACAATTTTTAATTGTCTTATATGTATGCGCTTACTTAATCGGCTAATAACCAACCTTCTACACGCAAGTTATCTCATGTATAGAAGGTTGGTTTCAATTATTAATGATTGTTTTGAATCTGGTTCATGAATTCCTGTAAAGCAGTCTGCCACGTTGGAATGGTGAATCCAGTGGCTTCCGCTTTTTTCAAGCTCATAATGGAATGACGTGGCCGATATGCCTTTTGCGGATATTCTTCAGAGGTAACTGGAGCAACCTCTACATTCTTATCTTTCAAGATTTCACAGGCAAATTCATACCAAGAGCAGCTGCCTTCGTTCGATAATTGATAAACGCCATATTCACAATGATGGTCAACCAGATACGTCATAAATTCTGCTAATGTCCGCGTCCAGGTTGGGCGGCCAACTTGATCGTCAACTACTGTCAGACGATCATGATCCTTGGCCAGGCGCAGCATCGTGTAGACAAAGTTCTTGCCATATTCACCAAAGACCCATGAAGTCCGAATAATGTAATAGTCAGTCATGGCCGCTTGAATAGCCTTCTCACCAGCCAGCTTGGCTTTACCGTACTCGTTTTTAGGATTGGTAGGATCGTCAACCTCATACTCGCTCGTCTTAGTACCATCAAATACATAATCCGTGCTAAGGTAAATCAGCTTGGCACCAACTTTAGCCGCTACTTCAGCCAGGTTGCGAGTGCCAGCTTCATTTACCTGCCAGTTGATTTCCTTACCTTCGTCTTCAGCCTTGTCGACTGCCGTATAGGCCGCACAATGATAAATCACTGCTGGCTTAAGAGCCGTTACCTGTTCTTCAACTGCTTGACGGTCCGTAATGTCCATATCCTTGGCATCACGTGCATCATAGGCAATTCCGCGTTCGTCCAGTAAATGACGTAGTTCAGTACCCAGTTGACCGTTGGCACCGGTAATTAAGATTTTTGACATTAATATTTCCTCACAAGTCTTTCTTAATCTTAAAAAATCGCCGAATCGCTTGCAATTCGACGATTTTAGCTATTTATTGACCATTCTTAGCGTACTTGGCTTCCACAGCGGCTTTTTCCACTTCCCACCAATCACGATGTTCGGTATACCACTTAATTGTGTCCTTCAACCCTTCACGAAAGTCCGTATACTTAGGCTCCCAACCAAGCTCAGTCCGCAGCTTGGTAGCGTCAATCGCATAGCGCAGATCATGGCCGGGACGATCCTTAACGTGATCATAGGCGTCTTTAGGCTGCCCCATCAGTTCCAGAATCAATTCCAGAACCTCTTTATTGTTCTTTTCGCCATTGGCACCAATCAAGTAAGTCTCGCCAATCTTGCCCTTGGTCAAAATCGTCCAAACTGCTCGTGAATGATCATTGGTATGAATCCAGTCACGCACGTTCTTACCTGAGCCATAAAGCTTTGGCCGAATACCACTCAAGATATTGGTAATCTGCCGCGGAATAAACTTTTCGATGTGCTGGTAAGGACCATAGTTGTTTGAACAATTCGAAATCGTTGCCTTTAATCCAAAGGAACGAACCCATGCCCGTACCAGCAAATCAGAGCTGGCCTTGGATGATGAGTAGGGGCTAGATGGACGATATGGTGAATCAGGCGTGAATTTTTCACCCAGGCCTTCACCATGGCCAGGCAAGTCTTCCCGCAATGGCAGATCACCATAGACCTCATCAGTCGAGATATGGTGGAAACGGACATCGTACTTGTGGCAAGCTTGAATCAGCGTGTAGGTGCCAACAATATTGGTTTGAATAAATGGATCCGGATTCTGCAGTGAATTGTCATTATGGCTTTCAGCCGCGTAGTGAACCACGGCATCAGCTTTTGAAACCAACTGATCAACCAACTCTTTATCACAGATGTCGCCAACTACCAGTTCCACACGATCAGTTGGCAGTCCTGCCAGATTGGCCTTATTCCCAGCATAAGTCAGCTTGTCCAGTACCGTGATGTGTTCTACTTCTGGATGGTTGTTAACGACGTAGTGAACGAAGTTGGAACCAATAAAGCCGCAGCCACCCGTTACGATAATATTCTTAAATTCCGTCATGCTCGCGTCTCCTAGATTTCACCATAGACAAATGGATTGTCCTTTTCGAATTCCGTCAAGGTTGGCTGCTTGGCATCTTTTTCGGAAGTAATCGCCTTGTCAAATTCGATTGGCCAGTCAATGTTGAGTTCAGGCGTCTTAAACGAGATGCCGCCATCAGCTTCAGCATCGTAGTAGTTGTCGCACTTGTAGACAAAGTTGACATTGTCAGTCAGCGTCAGGAAGCCATGCGCAAAACCGCGTGGTACCAACAGCTGACGATGGTTGCTGGCGGAAAGAATGTAGCCTTCCCACTGCTTGTACGTTGGTGAGCCTTTCCGCAGATCAACAATGACATCCAAAACCGCCCCGGTAACCACGCGAATCAGTTTGGTTTGCGCAGCCTGACCACGTTGGAAATGCAAGCCGCGCAAAACACCGGCTTGAGTGGACAGTGATTGGTTGTCCTGAACAAAGTCAAAATCAATGCCAGCAGCCTTAAAGTCACGATCAGAGTAGGTTTCCTCAAAGAAGCCGCGGTGATCGCCAAAGACGGCTGGTGTGATAATCTTAACGTCTTGTAATTTTGTCGTTTGAACGTTTAATTTACCCATAGTCTATTTCTCCTCTGCCAAACGCAATAAGTACTGACCATAGTCGTTTTTCTTTAATGGCTGTGCCAGTTTAATCAGTTCTTCTTTATTTATGTATCCCATCCGGTAGGCAATTTCTTCAATTGCGGCAACCTTCAGATTTTGCCGTTTTTCAATCGTGGCGATAAAGTTGGCTGCTTCCAGCATTGAGTCATGCGTGCCAGTATCAAGCCAGGCATAGCCACGCCCCATCAACTGCACGTCCAACTGACCACGTTTTAAGTACTCTTTATTGACGTCAGTGATTTCTAATTCGCCCCGAGCTGATGGCTGAATGTGCTTGGCAATCTCAACGACATCATTATCATAGAAGTAAAGCCCAGTCACTGCATAATTGCTCTTAGGCTGCTTAGGCTTTTCTTCCAGTGAGAGGGCGTGCATATTTTCATCAAACTCAACGACGCCAAAACGTTCTGGGTCATTGACATGGTAGCCAAACACTGTTGCACCACTATCTTTTTGTGCGGCACTTTGAACCAGCTTGGAAAGTCCCGAGCCGTAGTAGATGTTGTCGCCTAAAACGAGAGCAACTGAATCATTGCCGATAAAATCTTCACCTAAAATAAATGCTTCGGCCAAGCCATTCGGATATTCCTGTACTTGATAGGAAAAGCTCATCCCGATTTCCGAACCGTCCCCCAACAGTTCTTCAAACAACGGCAAATATTCTGGCGTTGAGATTACCAAAACCTCACGAATCCCTGCCAGCATCAAAGTTGACAATGGATAATAAATCATCGGCTTATCATAAACCGGAATCAATTGCTTAGAAATACCACGGGTAATTGGGTAGAGCCGTGTTCCGCTTCCCCCGGCTAAAATAATACCTTTCATAAATATATTTTCTCCATGATTATAAAATACTAAGAATGTACTTTTTTACCCTTCTTTTATAAAGAGGCAACATAAATTTTTCAGAAGTTTTTACTATAGTGTTGCTGTCTTTTGGTAGTGAAGGATTATCAACTAATCCTTGTAAATAATTCCTCAATTGTTTAATATTTCCTAATTGATATAAAGCCCCATTTTCATTGTTAATGATGTCACTCGGACCAGTATCAACATCAGAACTAATACAGTATATTCCATGCGATATGGCTTCACATAAAACCATCGGCAACCCTTCAAATTTAGATGTAAGTATTAGTGCAGTTGCCTCATCAATGTTGTTCCAAGGATCATCAACAAAACCATGCCATTTTATATTATTAAATATCCCTATTTCCTTAGTATATGATTTTATTTTCTGTTCATTTTCTATTTTTCCATACACGTTTCCATAAATGTCTAGAGACCATTTTCCTTTCAACCCATGTAAAGCGTTAAATAGCTCCTTAACATTTTTTTGTCCGTCTAACATAAGGCGTCCTATATAAAGAAACTTTGCATAATTTTTTGGCCTAGGTATTATCTGTTTATTAGAAATAATCGGATTATAAATCAGGAAAATTTTTTGAGCATTAATGCCCTTTCTTTCTAATTGCGCTTTTATACCAGAACTAATTGCAAAATAGTAATCTGCTGACTTGAGATACTTTTGTTTCACTGGATGTTGCTCAAGAGAATAATGATACCAAGCAACAATTTTTGTGTTTATCCTAAGTAATTTTACAATTTGCTTAGAAAGGTACCACATAAAAGGATTTGTTGAAATTATAAAATCAGGTTTATTTTTTTTTATAAACTTAAATAAACTAAAAGGTAAAACAGATACATAAAACGTATTTCTAATGAATTTATTTTCATTAATACTATATGATTTACTAATGCTTACCATATTATAATTTAAGCCTTCTAACCAATCGAAATTTGATGTACCACCTATTGATAGTAAATCAATCTTTATATCCTTATCATCTTTAAATGATTTAAGAAAATTTCTTACAACGGTTTCTGTTCCACCATTTCCCGAAACATATGGCATTAAGATTATTCCCTTTTTCATAAAAAAGCACCTGCACCGTCCTTTTGCACTTAATTACGCTTAAAAATAAATTTGCTAATCCAAGATATAATTGTTGCATTTGTTAAGTAAAGTAACGCAATATATACAAATATTCCGATACTTATTTCAAATAACAAGCTAAAAATATTCATTACAAAAATGAAATTCAAAATTCTAACAACAATAAACATTGCAACGCTAGCAAATAAATATTTTTTTACGTCCTTAAACATTTTTTTATATGGTAATTTATTTGATGATTTATATATTTGATATGTCGTTACAACAAATTCAGAAATAACTGTTGAGATTATCGCTCCATATAATCCCTTAAAATATATTAAAGGAAAGTTAATAACAATATTTGTAATTGCACCAAGAACTACAGATGTAGTATAAATAGAAACCCTATTTGTAGGTACCAAATATTGATTACCTATAACGCTAGCTAAGGAAATTGGAATTATTACTACTGACTCAAGTAAAATCGCTTGTCCAACAGCAATATATTGTTTTCCATAGAAAAAAACAGCAAATTTTTGTGCAATTGCTGCAATTCCAAATGACATTGCCAAAGAAACGCATAGAACAATATTGAACGACTCTTTTACCATCTGTATCACCCTAGTAGTTTCTTTATTCGAATAGGCATTAGCAATGTGTGGAAGCATCACAGTACCAATTGAAGTTATAATTGTCAAAATCATTTTAATTAAACTGTCAGAATAATTATAAAAGCCAGAATCAACTTGACTTTTCATAGCTCCCAACATAGTTTTATTTAGTTGAGCATAAACTTGAATGGCTATTTGTGGTATGAACAAAGCAATTGTGGGTTTAATATGCCGAAAAGGGTGTAATTCTTTTAATGAAACCCTATTTACTACTCCATGTAAATAGGGCCAAAAAGTTATATTACCTAGAAATGTCCCTAACGCCATTATTAACACATATATTCCTGTGTCTTGGGAGCTTCTCACAAATATAAAGATAGCCGCCACTGTTACAAATTTAACCAAAGTATTCCTAATAACTATCTTCTTAAAATCTTCTATTCCCATAAACAGCCATGAGATATCAAAAAAAACTGCAATAATATATAATGACTGAATTAATAGATATTTCTCATCAAACTGATAGTAAAAAATAAATAGTAAATATGAAAATAGTGAAATAATAACTGTGTTAAATTCTAAAATCAATATTTCCCAAAAGTTAACAGATAATTTATTATTGCTGTCCCTAACATATGCAATTTGCCTATTACCATATAAAGGTATACCTAGGCCAGCAAACAAAACAAAATATTGAACGATAGAATATGTATATGAATAAATACCTACACCTTGAGGCAATAATGTTCTGCTTACATATGGATATGTGATAATTGGTAGTATAATCGCTAAGATTTGATAACTAACATTATATATATAATTTCTTAAAACCTTCATTATCTAAGAAATTTCCTTCCTAGGTACAAATACAGTTAGATAGGATATAAACCAACAAAATATACAAAAAAATTTGTTATAACTAATATAATCAATAGATTTATTCATTTTTTCATTCTTTTTATGTGAAATTTCAAAATATCTACAAAGCAGTTTAAATTTATACAGCCCCGTAAATTCCTTAATATTAAGCCGTTGATTAACTATGTATCTATAAGTTTTCGGGTTATTGTACAATTTATTATAAATATTTTTTGTAATCCCATCTGATCTATATTCTGTATAATATACTATTTTATTAAACCACCGGAGTTTATATCCATCAGCTGCTATCCTATTATAAATAATACTTTCATCAGTATACGTTTCACCCTCAAAAACAGGAAATGGCAAGTATTTTCTTAAAACATCAGTGAAATAACACTCAGCCTTATCACCGTCTAAATTATATGAACTTCTTTGAAGATTTGTGGCATCTATAAATTTTGCACTATTGAATTGACCACTACCACCAATGACTTTGCCATTAGGATAAGCTCTTAAACCTGCAACACCAGCGTAATTATCTTTGGAAACTAAAGTTAAATAAACGTTAAGTATGTCTTGCAACGAATTTTTTGTTAGGAAATCATCATCGTCAACTTTAAAAAAAAGTTCACCTTTTGCAACTTTTATCGCAAAATTATAAGCTCTATTTATTCCTGCTTCCTTTACAGAAAAATATCTAATATTAACTTTATTTTCATTCTTAAATTGAGTGATTATTTTATCTATACGCTGTGTACCATTATCTATTATTAGCCATTCAAAATCACTATATGTTTGTTCACAAAGTGAATTATATAATTTTTTTATTATATTTCCTCTATTATAAGTGGGAGTAAAAATTGTAAATTTCACTGACATATTATATTTTTCCCTCAGATTCAAGATTTATTATTGCTTTTTTATCTAAATGATAAATATCATATTTTTTTATAAGATTAATTTTTTTATCATCATAAAAACGATTTTTTATATATCGTGCTGGCACTCCACCAACAATAGTATAAGGTCTTACGTCTCTAGTTACGACAGCACCAGCACCTATGACTGCTCCATCGCCAATATGTACTCCTTCTAAAATAGTTGCATTATGTGATATTAAAACATCATTTCCTATAATGACCCGTTCTGTTTTTTTCTCACCAAAAATCGGATGTGACAAGATTTTATTTATTCTATGTTCTGAGGGACATATCATAACATGATCAGAAATACTACAATAGTTACCCAACGTACAATTTTCTAGCCATGATTCAAAATTAACGTACGAATAATTACCTATTATAACGTTATCTAAAATATGAGTATTTTGGTCAATCAAAACACCAATTCCATATTTCGCCTTAGTTGAAGCATACTTTGATTTTATTTTTGTATTATGTCTTAAATTAAAAATACTTAAAATAAAAGTTTTGTATAGTGTAAAAAAAATAGATTTAATTACGGATATTATCATTATCACTTCACCAAAAAAATAGCAACCCAGTGCTTAAAAACTAAAATTATTTTGTTCATAAAATTAATTAACCCAAGTCTAAATAAACCTTTCCCTTGATAATATCTTTTACAAACATATTTTCTAGAATCATAAGTCACGTTATATTCATCTTTTACGTTTTTAAACTTATATTTATATTTTAATAGTATATCTCTTTTGCTTAAGCAATTATGATTGTGATAATAACATACTGATAAATCTAGAGCTGCTATCATTCCAATATTCTTTATTTTGATCCCCAAAGCTATTTCTTCGTTATACATAAATATATTATCGTCAAAGTATCCAACTTCACTAAATACATTATCTTTAATAATAAAGAAACTCCCCGGCAGGAGTTCTGTTTCAAACAATGTTTTGCCTAAGACTGGATAGCTAAAGCGTGTTGGTAATTTTTTGGATAACAATGAGTGTTGTAGAATTAATTGTTTTACGGAAGGTATATTCCATGATTGATTGAGTATATTAAATTTATTTTGGAAAATGACACCACAACTTATCATGCTTATTTTATCGTTACTTTCAAGCTTAGGTATCAATACATCAAACACATCTGAATTAAAAGTAACGTCTGGGTTGACAATTGCTATATATTTAAATTCATAATACTTTTTAGCATATAAAATTCCAAAATTATTGCCATAAGAATATCCACCATTATGGTCCGTTTTAATTACTTTTATGAAATCTTTCTTATAAAAATATTTTTTTAATATTTCAAACGACTCATTTTTCGAACAATTATCCACTATTACTATCAAAAAATCATTTCCAATATCATTGGAACTAATTAAGCTTTCGACACATTGTTTTGTGTTTTTATAATGATTATAGTTAAGTATAACTACTAGCGTTTTTTTGGAAATCATAGTTATTTAGACCTCACTGCTCCATCTACAAGTGCCATATAAATAGCAAGTACAGGTAATCTTTCAGCATCAACAAGTGATAAATTAAATAAAGAGAAAGTTGACATAACTAAGATAGCTAAAATAAGCATTTTTTTCTTTTCTTTTAAGATGGAGTAAGTTTTAAATGGAAAATAAAGAGAAATAAGCATTCCTAAAATTCCAAATTTACCCATTTGACCGATAATACCTATATCATTATAAGAATTACTTGCAAAAGAATTAAATCCATGTATGCGTTCATAATCTTCTAGCAAATTAGGTACATCTTTAAGTAACCCATTACCAAATAAAAAATTATTTTTAAACACTTCAATATAATATGCTGCCTCATCAACTCGATGGTAATATGAATAATCTAAATGATTAATATACTCAATTTTCAATTTTATAAATAAAAACAATGAAAAAAGAATAGCAATAATAAACATTGCAACTTTTTTTAATCCATTTGATATAAATGATATTTTTAAAATAAATAACAATAAAAATGTCATTAAAGTAAAGATAAAAACAGAGCGCGTTTTAGAAATAAATAATTCATAACTATAAATTAATAGAAGATTTATCCAAGCGTAAATTTTAGATATATTAACATTTTTTTTATTATTAAGTATTAAAGAAATAGGTATCACTGAAGAAAAATCTATAAGATCAGATCCTATAAGTCTTGACTGGCCATTCCTTGATAAATCTATTATGGCATTTTGGCTAACACTAGTAACCTGACCATAATTAAATCCAAAAAACTTAAACAGAGAAATACCATTATACAAATAAAGAAAATATTCTACTATAGCAAAAGTGGATGCTATAGTACTAAAAAACATTAATTGTTTAAGAAAAGAAGAATAATTTAATTGACAAGAACTAGAAAAAATATAATAGGATAATAATGCTAAGTAGGGACACGTTTCAATAAAAGCCGATGCACTTGGCTCTCCTGTATATTTAATCATTGTAAATAGCATCTCAATAAAAACTATGATATATATCAAAAATAAATATTTAGTATATTGAAAATTTAGATTCAACGTTTTCCTATTTTTACTATAGATAAACACTAAAAACATACAAACTGTTACTAATACAAAAAGTATTTCATTTGATCTTTCGCCATAACTATCAGGCAGTTTAAATAAATATAAGAACTTATAATTTACTAGTAACAATATAAAAGAAGCTATTGAAAAAAGATTATATCTACTAGTACTCATTTGTTTTTCCTTAAATAATTACGCAATTTTTTTACCATCCAAGTCGGCAGAACTTTTTTTATACCCATAACAACTCTTATCCAGTTTCTTTTATAAGAAGGTAACCAACTAGCATTATATTGATGGATTGAAATTGTATTGTTTGTAATTTTCCTTTTTCCGTCTCCTAAGGTTTGCGGACAAAGGTATTCCATTGGCAATATCGCTATATCGTCAATTTTTTGCATCTGATTATTTCCAACTAAACCATGAGTTGTTAAAATCTTTGTATTTAAAATTGGGCAAGCAATTTCCTCCAATTCTGTTTTATTAAATACAATTGTATTATAATAGTCCATCATTTCACTAATGATTTTACTATTCCTTTCTGCAGCAAAACCTAATCCAGAGGCAATAAATTCATTATTCTCGTATCCAATATATCCAGTTGGAAATTCCTTCAACACTTCATCTAGTGGTCTAAGTAATTCAACATCAGTGTCTAAATAAACTCCACCATAATTATAAATTGCATATAATCTAACATAATCACTTACAAATGCCCAATATTTATTTAGATACGCATTCTTTACAAAATCATTAGCTTTAGTTATATCAAAGTTAGACTCATCCCATTTAATAATTTTAAAATCTGGATTATTTTTCCGCCAAGATTCGATATTTTTAACTAATTTTCTAGGAATCTTATTATTACCAAACCAACAGTAATGAATAATCTTAGGAACCATTTATTAAATCCCCCTCTAAACCCTATACTTTTGGAATCCATTAACTGCCCATTTGCCAACACTAATACAACTCTTAATAACATTCTGCTTTAAGACGGTTCTATAAAACTTATAATGTTTAGATATTAATTTCTTCTTATTTCCAGTTAAAGAATTTTTTCTAACCCTATATTTGGCTAATATCTTTTGATTACCATAAGCAGTACCAGATAATTTAATAACATCTATCCAATATGCATAATCATCTAATAAACTTTTTAACTCAGTATGTAAAAATACCTTGCCATACTTAGAACAATCATACAAACCTGTTAAACAGCCAATGTAATCAATTGCTTCCATGTCTTTTAGTGTAATAACTGGTTTTGCAATTACTGGCGACAAAGTCTCATCAGAGTTTTCATCAATTCTCCTATAAGATGAGCATACACAAAAGGCTTTATTTTCACTCATAAATCCTATTTGATCATTTAAAAATTCTGGTAACCAAATATCATCAGAATCCAATAATGCAATATATTGACCTTGTGCATGACGAATTCCATTATTTCTAGCCGCTGCCGATCCAGCATTTTTTTGCTTAATTAATTTAATCCGCGAATCTCTTTCTACATATTGATTAACTATTTTTTCCGAGTTATCAGTAGAACCATCATCTATAATTAACATTTCCCAATTCGGGTATGTCTGAGACTCAACGGAATCAATTGTTTCTTTAATAAACCGTTCGCCATTATAGCAAGGAGTAATAATTGATACTAATCCTTTAACATAATTTTCTTTGTTCACTTCTTTTTCCCTTCATGTATTCCTCGACTGCAAATAACATCAAAGAACGTTTTGTAACAAATCCTGGCATCCTCAGCCAGCGTTAGATTTGCCGCATATTCACCATCATAAGCAGCCTTCTGTTCATCAGTCACTAAGTCGCGGCCACGGACCTGCGCTAAGCCAGTAATCCCCGGTAGAACTGCCTCAGCGCCGTTTGCATGCCGTAATGACAGGACTTTCTTTTCTTTCAAAATCAATGGTCTTGGACCGATAATACTCATTTCACCTTTGAAAACGTTGATTAATTGTGGTAATTCATCCAGGCTTGATTTACGCAGCCATTTACCAACTTTAGTTATGTATTTTTCTGGATTTTCAAAGCTTGCAGTTGCTAGCTGCGGAGCGTTTATGTACATTGTTCGAAATTTATAGATTTTAAATGGTTGGCCGTTTTTCCCCATTCTTTCTTGGCGGAAGAAAACCGGACCGCTTGAGTCTAATTTAATCCACCCCGCTAATATCAAAAAGAGTGGCCACAAAATTACTAATAATAGAAAACTGATAATAAGGTCTATCCCCCGTTTGATGTACCTAGGATAAAATTGCGACTTCCTGACTTTGGCTATTTCATTATCAGTAACCTTCATCATACTAATCCTCCTCCCTTAATCATCCTCTTTAGTCGAAAAGAGGGGCGAGGTTACCCCGCCCCCCGACCTAATTTTCTTAACTAAAAAAACCAAAAATGCTTCTTTTTAGGCAGTGGCTGCCAATCTAAATTAACCTGATCCCCGTTAATAATATCGCGCGCGTTTTGTTCATATATATCAGCCAGCTCAGCGCCAAATTCACTGCGCAATTTCTGTAGCGCCTCGCTGAGCTCGTATTCGCGATGACTCAAGGCATGCGCGTCAGAGGCAAAGATTGCTCCCTGACCGGCCTTGATCATTTTAGTAGTAACCTTTTCAATCTTTTTGCCGAACCGGCCCAGATAGCTGCTGGACGTCAATTGGGTCAGACATCCCTGCTCTAAAAACGGCTGCAGTCTTTCGGGATGTTCCAACAGCTCGGCGTTTCGTTCTGGATGGACGATAATCGGTACGATACCTTGCTGCCGCAGCTTAAAGACCATTTCCTTAGCATACTGCGGCACTTCTTGGCTGGGAAACTCCAGCAGCATGTAGCGGCCGCCTTCATCAGCGAATAAAATATCGTCTTTTTGCAAGGCTTCCAGCAACTCACCATTGATCCGGACTTCCTGACCTGGAAAAACCGTTAATGGAATCTCGTTTTCATTCAAGGCCTGTTGAAAGTCCGCCGTCAGCTGCAATACATCGGCTTTATGATTAATGTAGTGTCCATTCATATGATGCGGTGTCAGCAAAGCGTGCGTTACGCCATCATTAACCGCGTCTTGGGCCAGTTTCAAAGAAGTCGCGAGGTCCGGTGAACCATCATCCACGCCTGGCAACAAGTGACAATGCAGATCGATTAAAACCATCCTGATTCACCCTTCCTGCTTTTAATACGACTAGTTTTCTGATTCCTTTTCATAGCCATAGCCATAACCGTAGCCATAGCCATAACCGTAGCCGGCATCGTCTTCTGGGACGACATCATTCATAACGTAGCCTAATAGATGCGCGTGGCTCATCTTCAACAGTTCTACGGCCCGCCGCACGCCGGCTTTTTGCGTGATACCTTGGCGAACGACTAGCACCACGCCGTCCACGCTGCCCGCGATCGTTTGCGTATCGGTAACTTCCAGCATTGGCGGCACGTCTAATACAACCAGATCGTATTGGGCCTGCACGGCTTCCAAAAGCACCTTCATTCGTTGTGAGCTCAGCAACTCGGCTGGATTGGGCGGTACCGCCCCGCTTGGCAGCAGGTCTAATCCTTCAATGCCGCTTTCCTGGATCACATCGTTTAAGTTGACTTCTGATTGATCACTGCTCAAAACCGTTGACAAGCCTGACTGTCCGGTCAAATCAAAAGTTGAATTAAGCGTTGGGCGACGCATGTCGGCGTCAATCAGCAGTACGCTCTTACCTTCTTGCGCCCAGACGATGGCCAGGTTGGCCGCGACGGTACTTTTCCCTTCACTGATGTTGGCGGAGGTAAAAGCAATCGTCTTTAAGCGTCGGTCCACGGCCATGAAGTGAATGTTGGTACGCACGGTCCGAAACTGTTCCGCGGCGACGCTTTTGGGCTTAGCCACCGTGATCAGCTTGGCGCCGTTTTTCATCGTATTGTTGTCAATTCGTGACTTGCGTTTGAAGATTCCCATCATAACCCTCCTTTAGACTCGACGCGTCCGCGTATTTTGTGAACGCCGCTTGACTGAGAAACCGTCATCCAAGTTGATGTGGGTAATCTGGCCAAGATTCGTCAAGCCCAGCTCATCAACCATGAAGTCATTGTCCCGCACACTGGTATCCATCAGATCGCGCATCAGTACGATCATAAAGCTGATCAACAGCCCTAAGACGGCCCCCGCCAGCGTAAACAGCTTAACGTTAGGCGATGATGGCTTATTTGGCGTTGCGGCCCGCGCGACGATCGTGACATTATTGACGTTCATGATCTTCTTGATTCTGTTTTTAAAGACTTGCGCAATCGTGTTGGCGGCCGCTGCCGATTTCTTAGGATTGTCGGTTTCCACGCTGACGGAGAAAACCTGCGAGTTGGTCTGCGTCTTGATCGTGATCGCGTCTGACAGCTGGCTGGTCGTCATGCTGTAGCCTTGACCGGTGTGTTCAACCTTAGCTGGCTTGGCCGCGCTGACCAGCCGCTTGGTCCCATCAGCCAGCGTCTTGTACTTGGCTGGCTGGGCCTTGCGAACGACCTTGACTGGGTTGGCCAGTTCTTTTTTGGTTTCTTTTAGGATTACTGGACTGGTAATGATGTCCTTGTAGGTATTGATGACCTGAATGTCGGCCTGCTGGTTGTTGTAAGCCTGACCATTGGCATTGTTTTCGTTTTTTTGGTTAACCAATAATTGAGTGGTTGCCGTGTATTTTGGCGTCAGAATAAATTTAGAAACGATAAAGCCGGCCAATGCCAGGGCAATCGTACAGGTAATCAAAAACTTCAGATGTTTACGGCACAGATTAAACAGGCGCCGCAAATCGATCGTATTGTTGCTGCTGTTTTCCACTGTTTTCCTCCTTTAATCAGTCACGCTGACGTGTTTAAGCTGCAAGGCATCGCGAATCTCATCGGACACACGCTGCATCTCGCTGGTTGGCACGACTTCAAACGACTCGCCGCCTTCACTGTCGCCATGGCCCTGCGCGTGGTCAGAAACCACTTTGCCATTGGCCTTGCGATACTTCATGGCTAACGTTGTCATGTCGCTGAACGTCAGATTGGTCTTGGACTGATCAGCAATTGAATTTAAGAATTTTTGGTTGAGTACTGACTTATATGAGGCAGCTTCCTTCATTAAAGCCGTGATGACCAGGCGCTGGCGTTCTTGGCGGCCATAGTCGCCTTGCGGATCATCATAACGCATCCGACTGAAGGCCAGGGCTTTGGCACCATCCATGTGATATATCTTGCCCTTTTTAAAGCTGTAGCCTTCATAATCAAACGTCAATGGCGAAGTCACACTGACGCCGCCCACTTGATTAATGGCTTTTTCCAACCCGCCCATGTTGACCATTACATAGTAGTCAATTGGTACGTTAAAGTATTTTTGCACGGTATTGATGGTTTCTTTAACCCCACCATATGTATAGGCCGCGTTGATCTTAGCCGGTGAATATTCAGCGTAGCCGGGCAGATTAACTTTCATGTCCCGCGGCAGGCTGACAATCGTGGTCGTCTTTTTTTGCGGATTGAGCGTCATCATCATGATCGTATCCGTCCGCCCTTTGTAATCACGGCCCAGCGCTCCCGTATCGGTTCCTAAAAGCAGGATATTGATTGGCTTGCCCTGCTTGAGGACCTTGTCAGCATTCCGATATGTCTTGGCGCCTGATTCGCTGTACATATTATTGGTAGCAACATGGATGTTTCGCCAGGCAACTCCCGCGAAAATCAAAGCGAGAATCACCAAAAGTCCAATAAATGACCACAAAATCTTCAAACCTAGTCGTTTCCGACGATGGTGATGATGGTGGTGATGGTGGTGCGAATGGTGCACCGGTTGATTTTGATTCGATTCTTCATTCATATTTACATAGTCCCATTTTTAAAAAAATTTTTACATCTACATACCTTAAAATTATCAATGCATACGCCAAAAAAATCAAGGCGTCAAGCCCCGCACGTCTTGTCGCACTAAGGTTTAACGCCTCGATTGTTAAAAGATTAATTTATTGATTTATATACACGGTTACGCAATGTTACGTTTGTTAACGCTGTATATTTATATTTTATAAATAATTTAATGAAACAAAATTTGTTAATAAATTTTTTTATTATTTATTGCCCAATACCGCGCACGGTCAAATCTTTATCAATGGTCTGGTCGCCATTATGAGCGGTAACGTGGTATTTGCCCGGCTTTTTAAAGTTATAGGTTTGATCAGCCCCCTGCGCGTTGCCGTTCAAAGTTGTCACGACATTGTTATTGCTGTCTTTGATCTCAAACTGCGTGTTGGCTGGTGCCTTAAAGCTGACGGTCGCATCCCCGGTTTTATTTAAGGAAACGTCAGTCGGAAAATCAACCTGCAGCTGACTGCTGGATGAAGAACTTGCCGATGAGGATGAAGAACTCGCTGATGATGAGCTGGCTGACTGCGAGCTGCTGGAAGAAGCGGCCGCGGCTGACTCTGAGCTTGACTGGGCCTTGCTGACCTTAGTGGCATGTTCATTGGCAGGATGATGTTCAGCCGGCTCACTGGTTTTATCTCCCGGCGCGGCAAATGCTCCCACCAGACCGACCACAAATAAAATGATCAAGCCCCAGTTCATG
>Ga0129307_1001886_pt1 | contig 19439 bp, 17 predicted proteins | sample P1105metagenome_FD_94437 | JGI IMG/M metagenome (GOLD analysis project Ga0129307, IMG submission 94437) | Capybara group fecal microbial communities from Wisconsin, USA - P1105 metagenome | ecosystem: Host-associated > Mammals > Digestive system > Large intestine > Fecal | place: USA: Wisconsin... | reverse complement strand
TCCCTTCAAGGACATCTCGAAGGCAGCACAGGGCGAGCCGTCGGCTGCCATCCGCGAGCGTGTCATCCGTGCCCGCAGCCTGCAGGAGCAGCGCTTCACCGATTTCAAGGGCATCTACTGCAAAGCCCAGATGACCGAGCGTATGATTCATCAGTTTGCCGAGCCCGACGAGCAAAGCCTCAACCTGCTGCGCACCGCCATGGAACGGCTGAAACTGTCTGCCCGTGCCTACAACAGAATCTTGAAGGTCGCCCGCACCATTGCCGACCTCGACGGCAGCGAGCACGTACAAACCATGCACATCGCCGAGGCCATCGGATACCGCAACCTAGATAGAGGCGACTGGGCTGAGCGTGGGGTGTGAACTTGATGAATTCTTTTTATTGCTTTTTATTTATAATTAGATATGACTAAGTTCTATCAGATAAAACCTTTTGAAGAGAAGAAGGTACGTGCAGTGTACGACGATGTAGAGGAGAAATGGTATTTCTCTGTCGTTGATGTTGTGACAGTTTTAACTGAAGGTCCCAATCCAAGGAACTACTGGAAAGTATTAAAACACAGGTTGAAGTATGAAGGAAATGAAACGGTTACATATTGTAACCAGTTGAATTAGATTCCCTTGGGATATTACTATCAAAAGAATGCACTTAAAACGTCATCGTAAGAAGTATCATGTTGGTCATATTATACATAACACTTTTTGTCGGACTTATCCTTTTTCTCAAGTGGCGTAAGTCTTCACAAAGGATTGGGAAAGAGGGAGAGAAGATAGTGTTCAATGGACTTCTTCAACTCTCTGACGATTACCATATCCTTAATGATGTGGTGTATAAGACTGATAAGGGTACTACACAAATTGACCACATCGTTGTGTCCAAGTATGGTGTGTTTGCCATTGAGACCAAGAATTACAGGGGCGAGATCTATGGTGATGACAATCGAGAGAAATGGACTCAAATCATTGTGACTGAGGTGAAATATAAAAGTAATCCGTGGAAAACCTATTCTTATGTGACCAAAAATCAGTTCTATAATCCCGTGAAGCAGTCCATTGGTCATGCCTATAAGATTAAGAACATCCTCAAAGATTATAAATACCTGCCTGTGGTTCCGATAGTTGTATTTGTCGGTGATGCTGTTTTCAAGAATGTTGAGACTAATCATAAGGTCATATATGCCAACCAACTGTTATCAACTATTGAAGGATATAAGACCGTATATCTGTCTGATGATGATTATCAAAATGTCATCAATTTGCTTCAAGATAACAATGTCCGTGAAACCATCGATGACAAAACACACGTCAACAATCTGAATTCCGCTAGGCAACAAAGACAAAGCATTATTAATGCAGGTAAATGCCCGAAATGTGGTGGAAAACTAATCTTACGGAACGGGAAATATGGTTCCTTCTATGGATGTTCCAATTATCCTAAGTGCCAATTCACGTTGAATTCAAATTGATATTTAACAATATCGATTCTCACAAATTTTCGGGATTTTTTTACAACGATTTTTTTGAAAAGAACAACCCAAAATTGAATCATTAATAATGAGGATGCGATTTGCTAACAAATTAAGGTGCGATTTCTTAAGAAATTAAGATGTAATTTGTTAAGAAATTGAGATGCGATTTGTTAAGAAATTGAGGTGTAATTTGTTTACAAATTGAAGTGTAATTTGATAACAAATTGGAAATGGGCGCTTATTCGCTTTGTTCGCAAAGAAACTCCGAAGTTGAAAAGAAATGACAAACAGACTTTCATTCTTGATGGAAAAACTTGCCGATATCGGCAAAAACCACTATCTTTGTAAGCTGAATCGGCACTTAAACTTGCCGATATCGGCAAAAAAGCACCATCTGCGTGGGCAAAATCGGTAGTTAAACATGCCGATAAGTAAATATGGAATATAGATATTACTACAATTAACGGAGAACGGTTATGTGTGACGGAGGATTTGACGGCAGCGGGTACGGTGATGCCGACTACGAGGATTTAGATTTCAGACTACAGAATCCTCATGTTTATGGGAATGATGAGTATATGCATTTCTATTACGGTTCTGGCAAGAGATCACGCCAGGATGAAGTCGTACGCATCTATTCAAGGATGAACAACGACCAACAATTCAGTGAAGAGTATCAGAGGTGGAAACAGAATCATCCTGACAAGGTGGCACTTTATAGGAAGCATTCCAAGATTCAACCTACAAGTACAAGTAGTAGTAAAGATGATTTCTGGGCTGCCATCATCGGAGGATTCTTCTTTATCCTTTTCCTCATCATAGCATGCTGCTGCTAAAACACCCGGAAAAGAGAAATCATAATAACTAGTACGAAAACCACGATGCCTTATTGATTGAACTGCGGAACGGAACCGGATGACGGTGCCGGTTGTAAATAAATGCGTTTATTCTTGGCACTTATTCAATTATTTATTATCTTTGCGAAGAGAAACATAACCATGAAACAGCATCGCTAGAATTAATCAATAAGAACAAAATAGAATGAATAGTCTTTTATCGTTACTCGGATTTGATGCTGCCAAGCACAGCATAAAGACTGAAGTGTTGGCCGGACTTACCACTTTTCTGACCATGAGTTACATCCTTGCCGTCAACCCCATTATCCTCAGTGAGGCAGGCATGGACAAAGGCGCCGTCTTCTCGGCCACCGTCATCGCAGCCGCCATTGCCACGCTGGTGATGGCATTCTATGCCAAGATGCCATTTGCGCTGGCATCGGGCATGGGCATCAATGCTTTCTTTGCCTACACCCTGGTCATCATCATGGGCTATACGTGGCAGCAGGCGCTGTCGGCTGTGCTCATCGAGGGTATTGTGTTCATCCTCCTGACCATCTTTAAGGTACGCGAGGCCATTGTCGACTCCATTCCCCTCAACCTGCGCTACTCCATCTCGGTGGGTATTGGTATGTTTATTGCGTTCATCGGACTGAAGAACGGCGGCATTGTCGTGTCGAGTGAAGCCACGATGACGAGCCTTTGCACATGGAATGCCACGTCGCTGCTGGCCATGGCAGGCATCCTGCTCGGAGCCATCTTGCTGGCGCTGAAGGTAAAGGGAGCCCTTTTCTATACCATCATCATCATCACCCTCATCGGCATTCCGTTCGGAGTGACGCAGATTCCCGAGAATTTCACGCTCGTCAGCATGCCCGTATCGCTCGACGCCGTGGCCTTCAAGATTGACTTCTCGCGCTTCCTTGCTCTCGACCTCGACTTCTATATTGTGGTGTTTACCCTTCTCTTTATGGACCTCTTCGACACCATCGGCACGCTCATCGGTGCTGCCACGGGTGCCGGCATGGCCGACAAAAAGACGGGTAAGATTCACAACCTGAACAAGGCGCTCATGGCCGACGCCATCGGAACCACCGTCGGCGCACTTTGCGGCACGTCGACCGTTACCACTTACGTAGAGAGTACTACCGGAATCCTGGAGGGTGGCCGCACAGGTCTGACCTCGCTCACCGTGGCCATACTCTTCCTCGTGGCTTTGTTCTTCTCGCCTGTGTTCCTGATGATTCCCGCCGCAGCCACTACCAGCGCCCTGTTCCTGGTAGGTGTGATGATGCTGCGCTCCATCATCCACATCGACTTCATCGATTTCACCGAGTCGATGCCGTGCTTCGTCACCATGCTCATGATGCCGTTCACGGCCAGCATCTCCGAGGGTATTGTCCTGGGACTGCTCTCGTATGTACTCGTGAAGGTTCTCACCGGCCGCTACCGCGAACTGTCGGTCACCATGTACATCCTGGCTCTCTTCTTCGTCATGAAGTATGTGGCACCGCTGTTGTGATGGAAGATTGAAGATTGAAAATTCATTAATAAGAAATAAGAAACGCTTAGCTATGATGAAAAAATTGTTAGTTTGCGGACTGATGGCTCTCGCAGCTATGTCCGTGCAGGCACAGAACGTGCAGCTGCACTATGATTTTGGCCGTAACCTCTATCCCGACGAGGAGGCTGGCCGCCAGAAGGTAACCATGACGCTCGAGAAATTCAAGGCCGACAAGTGGGGCTCGTGGTTCTATTTCGTGGATATCGACTTCAGCCGTAAATTCACCGAGGGAGCCTATGCAGAGATCTCGCGTGAGTTCAAGCTGGGCAGTCAGTCGCCCTTTGCCGCTCACATTGAGTACGACGGCGGTCTGAACCGCTTCGGCAGCTTCCAGCAGGCAGCCCTTATCGGTCCGGCATGGAACGGTCATTCGGCCGATTTCTCAAAGACATACTCGCTGCAGCTCATGTACAAACGCTACTTCAAGAGCTACGACTATACACATGGCTACAACAGCTTGCAGCTCACCGGTGTGTGGGGCCTCACCTTCGCCCGTAAGGCATGCACCTTCTCGGGCTTCATCGATTTCTGGCGCGGCGAGAAAGCCAACGGCCACGGCCAGCTGGTGGTCCTCACCGAACCGCAGTTGTGGTACAACCTGAACACGCTCAAGGGCATGGAAGATGTCAACCTGAGCATCGGCACGGAGTGGGAAGTGAGCAGTAACTTCATCTATAACACCTACAACGACAAGTCGTTCTTCGTCAATCCCACACTTGCCGTCAAATGGACGTTCTGAGACCGATGATTCCCATCATCATTCATCGCATCCCATTCATCACCGACAACACTCATCCCAAACACCATGCAAACCCAAACACTCAGCCCCGCACGTAAGACCATCGTAGGTGTGCAGTTTCTGTTTGTGGCCTTCGGCTCAACAGTTCTCGTGCCCCTGCTCGTAGGTCTCGACCCGGCCACGGCTCTATTCACCGCCGGTCTGGGCACATTCATCTTCCACTTAGTCACCAAGGGCAAGGTGCCCATCTTCCTGGGCTCCAGCTTTGCCTTCATTGCCCCCATCATCTCGGCATCGAAGCAGTGGGGAATGCCCGGCACGCTGGCCGGTATGGCCGGTGTGGCACTAGTCTATTTCATCATGTCGGCCCTCATCAAGTGGCAGGGCCGCAAACTGCTCGACCGTCTGTTCCCGCCCGTTGTCATCGGACCGGTCATCATCTGCATCGGACTGTCGCTCTCACCGGCAGCCGTCAACATGGCTAAAGAGAACTGGCTGCTGGCCTTCATCTCGCTCATCACGGCCATCATCGTGCTGGTGGTCGGCAAGGGCCTCATCAAGCTGGTGCCCGTTGTCTGCGGCATCATCGTGGGTTACATCGTGGCCCTCTGTCTCGGACTGGTCGATCTCTCGGCAGTCAGCAGTGCGCCTTGGTTCGCCCTGCCGCCAAGCATCTCCCATTTCCAGTTGCCCCAGTTTGCGTGGGAGCCATTCCTCTTCATGATTCCCGTGGCCATAGCACCTGTCATCGAGCATATCGGCGACGTCTACGTGGTGGGCGCCGTAGCAGAGAAGGACTTTGTGAAGGATCCCGGACTGCACCGCACCATGTTTGGCGACGGACTGGCTTGTCTGGTGGCCGCCATCTTCTCCGGACCTCCAGTGACCACCTATAGTGAGGTGACTGGCGCCATGCAGATTACGCGCATCACCAGCCCTGCCGTCATCCGCATTGCTGCGGGCACAGCCATCGTCTTCTCCATCATCGGTAAACTGAGTGCCCTGCTGCAGAGCATCCCGAGTGCCGTGCTGGGCGGCATCATGCTGCTATTGTTCGGCTCTATAGCCTCCGTGGGCATTCAGAACCTCATCAATAGCAAGGTGAACCTCAACGAAACCCGCAACATCATCATCGTCAGCGTGGCCCTGACCTTGGGCATTGGCGGTGCCGTCATCCCCTTCGGCACCTTCTCGCTGAGCGGCATCGGACTGTCGGCCTTGGCTGGAGTCATCCTCAACCTTGTGCTGCCGAGAACGAAAAAGGCATAAAAAAGGCCCCTCCAACGCCTCCTTCGGGGTGGGTAAACGTCCCTATTCCAGCATCCAAACAGATAGGGTAAATGAGCTCTCCAGGGTGTTGGAGGGGCTTTCTGTGTCTTTATTGATGGTGTTGATGGCTCCTAAACGGCTCTCTTTGCCCCGTGTGATGGCAGAGACGATGGCTTACACTTCAATGAATGCCTAATTACATCCTAATTAATGCCTAATTACATCCTAATTAATGCCTAATTGCAACCTAATTAATGCCTAATTGCAACCTAATTAATGCCTAATTACAACCTAACTAATGCCTAATTGCAACCTAATTAATGCCTAATTACAAACCCATTCGAAGCAATGGCACAGCCCCATAGGGCACCACAAAAAACAGGCCAAGAAGCGATTCGTCGCCCTTGGCCTGTTGTATAGCTATAACTAAACTAAAAGTCTTCTTGATTTAGAGCTTTGGTCCGGCAGCTACGAGAGCCTTACCAGCCTCGTTGCCCTCATACTTCTTGAAGTTCTTGATGAAGCGGCTGGCCAGATCCTTAGCCTTCTCATCCCACTCAGCGCGGTTCTGATAGGTGTCGCGAGGATCGAGAATGCCCCATGCCACACCGTCGAGCTCTGTGGGAACCTCAAAGTCGAAGTAAGGAATCTTCTTGGTGGGAGCCTTCAGGATGGCACCGCCCAGGATGGCGTCGATGATACCGCGTGTATCCTTGATAGAGATACGCTTGCCGGTTCCGTTCCAACCAGTATTGACGAGGTAAGCCTTGGCACCGCTCTTCTCCATCTTCTTCACCAGCTCCTCAGCATACTTTGTGGGGTGCAACTCGAGGAATGCCTGTCCGAAGCAAGCCGAGAATGTAGGAGTGGGCTCTGTGATGCCGCGCTCTGTACCAGCCAGCTTAGCTGTGAAACCAGAGAGGAAGTAGTACTTGGTCTGCTCAGGAGTCAGGATAGACACTGGGGGCAGCACACCGAAAGCATCGGCACTGAGGAAGATCACGTTCTTGGCATCGGGACCGGCGCTCTTGCCGTTCACCTTCTGGGCAATCTTCTCGATGTGGTTGATAGGATAGCTCACGCGGGTGTTCTCGGTCACGCTCTTGTCGGCGAAGTCAATCTTACCGTTCTCATCCACGGTCACGTTCTCCAACAGGGCATTGCGCTTGATGGCGTTGTAGATATCAGGCTCGCTCTCCTTGTCGAGGTTGATCACCTTGGCGTAGCAGCCGCCCTCGAGGTTGAACACACCCTCGTCGTCCCATCCGTGCTCGTCGTCACCAATGAGCAGACGCTTCGGATCGGTTGACAGTGTGGTCTTACCTGTACCCGACAGACCGAAGAAGATGGCGGTGTTCTTACCTTCCATATCGGTGTTGGCAGAGCAGTGCATCGAGGCGATACCCTGCAGCGGCAGATAGTAGTTCTGCATAGAGAACATACCCTTCTTCATCTCACCACCGTACCAGGTGTTGATGATGCACTGCTCGCGGCTGGTAGTGTTGAAGGCTACGCAAGTCTCTGAGTTCAGGCCCAGCTCCTTGTAGTTCTCAACCTTTGCCTTAGATGCGTTATAGATCACGAAGTTAGGCTCAAACTTCTCCAGTTCCTCAGCGGTAGGCTGGATGAACATGTTCTTTACGAAGTGTGCCTGCCAAGCCACCTCAACGATGAAGCGCACGGCCAGACGGGTAGCCTCGTTGGCACCGCAGAAAGCGTCCACCACATAGAGGTCCTTGTTGCAGAGCTCCTTGATGGCAATCTCCTTTACCTTGCCCCATACCTCCTCGCTCATGGGGTGGTTGTCGTTCTTGTACTCCTCTGAAGTCCACCAAACCTTGTCCTCGCTCTGTGCATCCTTCACGATGTACTTGTCTTTAGGTGAACGACCGGTGTAGATACCTGTCATTACGTTCACGGCGTTGAGCTCAGTGTTCTGACCCTTGTCGAAACCAGTCAGGCCAGCCTTGGTCTCTTCCTCATAAAGGAACTCATACGACGGATTGTGAGCAATCACGGTAGAACCGGTGATGCCATACTTTGTCAAATCTAACTTTGCCATAATTTTAATTCCTATTAATATAATGAATAATACTCTTACCTTAAAACCGCTGCAAAATTACAAAAAAGTTAGGAGTTAAGCGGTGACTGCCAGGCGTTTTTTTGCTGGCATCGCTTTATTTTTCAGTTAAATAATTTAAAATAGTGTATGCGCACAATACTTTTGCAACGCTGAGTTTGCAAATCTCATTTAATCGGCCATGATGGGTATAATGGATGTTTGTCCCTCATCCTTCCAAGGCCAAGGCTCAGGGGGCAACTCTGTGATGATGTAATCGACCCCTATATCTACACACTCATGCAATTTTGACTCCGATACTATAGTCCATGTCTTTACCTTTATGCCATTTGTATGAGCATAATCTACGATGTTGTTCGTCAAGTTATTGTGATGAATAGAATAATTGCATAGTAAAACGTTCTTGCTCATGGGTAGTGCTCGCTGTGCAGTGGTCATATTAGTAACACCAGACACAGAGATAACGATGTCGCGCGACTCACTGAGAAAATCGGAGAACTCATCCTGAGTAGCCGTGAACATAGTCTGGCCCAACATTCCTTTCCGCTTTACCAGTTCATACAATGGTGGTATCCATTGCCTTTTAAATCTTGTCTCATCAGCCAAGTCTAATTCTATAATAAGACCCTTTTCCTTAAAATAATCGAGCAAATCATCTAAACGGGCTATTTTTTCGCCGACAAACTGACGTCCTTTCCACGAGCCGAAATCATATGCCAACAGTTGCTCATACGTCATATCGTTCACCCTTCCTTTGCCATTGCTACAACGAGCAATGTCCATATCATGCGACAAGACGAATACACTGTCCGCAGTCATGCAGATATGTATGCTTGAAGTATAAACTATTCATAACTCTCATAATACTCTTTTTCAAAAACCCATGCAAAGGCAAACATTATTTTATACATAACAAAGTGTAGTCAAAGAAAAAACAGTTTTTCGTTTTGTACTTTGCTCACTAAATCGTATCTTTGCACTCAGAATTAAACAATCAGACATTAAAAAAACTATGGAAATCATCAATTTCAGCGAGCAAAACAGCGTCATCAACCAATATATGGCTGAACTGCGCGATAAGAATCACCAGAAAAACCGTCTGACCTTCCGCCACAATGTTGAGCGCATTGGCGAGATGATGGCCTACGAACTGTCGAAGACTCTCGAGTACAAGCCCAAGACCGTGAAGACTCCGCTGGGCACCCTCGACATTCCCCTGCTGAAGGAGGAAGACATGGTCATCGCCACCGTGCTGCGTGCCGGACTGCCGTTCCATCAGGGTTTCCTGAATGTGTTCGACGGTGCCGACAATGCCTTCGTGTCGGCCTTCCGCATGTACCTCAACCGCGAGCACACCGAGGTGGGCGTGCATGCCGAGTACATCGCCACACCGAGCGTGAAGGGCAGAACACTGCTCATTGTCGACCCCATGCTGGCCACGGGCGGCAGTCTGGCTGCTGCCATTGAGGCACTGCTGCAGGCCGGCAAGCCCAAGAAGATTCATGTTTGCTGCATCATTGCCGCTCCCGAGGGCATCGAGGTGGTGAAAGAGGCCCTGCCCGACAATGCCACCATCTGGTGCGCCTCTATCGACGAGGGCATGAACGAGCAGAAATACATCGTGCCGGGATTCGGCGACTGCGGCGACCTCTGCTATGGCGAGAAACTGCAGAGCTTCCGCAAAATTGCCGACAAATAAGTCAGCCGACAGACGGTTTCAACAGAAAACACAACTACAAAATTAGAATATGGAAAACGAAAAAGACATCATGCAGTTGCCCGACAACGCGTTCCGGGAACTGAAAGACGGAGAACAATACGAGCCCATCATGGACCCGCGCAAGACCTATCCGGAGGTCAACGCCTGGTCGGTGACGTGGGGTATCATCATGGCCATGGTCTTCTCGGCCGCTGCTGCCTACCTGGGACTGAAGGTGGGCCAGGTGTTCGAGGCTGCCATTCCCATCGCCATCATCGCTGTGGGCGTGTCGACGGCCTCGAAGCGCAAGAACGCGCTGGGCGAGAACGTCATCATCCAGTCGATAGGTGCCTGCTCGGGCGTCATCGTGGCTGGTGCCATCTTCACCCTGCCGGCCATCTATATCCTGCAGGCTAAGTATCCCGAGATGACTGTCTCGTTCATGAAGGTGTTCATCAGCTCGCTGCTGGGCGGTATCATCGGCATCCTGTTCCTCATCCCGTTCCGCAAATACTTCGTCAGCGACATGCACGGCAAGTATCCCTTCCCCGAGGCGACAGCCACCACACAGGTGCTCGTCAGCGGAGCCAAGGGTGGCGACCAGGCCAAGCCGCTGCTCATTGCCGGCATCGTGGGCGGACTCTACGACTTCATCGTGGCCACCTTCGGCTGGTGGAACGAGTGCTTCACCACGCGCGTCGTGGGCTGGGGCGAGGTGCTGGCCGACAAGGCGAAACTGGTGTTCAAAGTGAACACGGGCGCCGCCGTGCTGGGCCTGGGCTACATCATCGGTTTCAAGTATGCGCTCATCATCTGCCTGGGCTCGCTCTCGGTGTGGTGGCTCATCGTACCGGGACTGGCGCTCATCTTCCCCGACACGGTATTGAACCAGTGGGACCCCTCCATCACCACGGCCGTGGCCGACATGAGTCCCGAGCAAATCTTCAAAGCCTATGGTAAGTCGATAGGTATCGGCGGCATTGCCATGGCCGGCATCATCGGCATCATCAAGAGCTGGGGCATCATCAAGAGTGCCGTCGGACTGGCCGCACAGGAGATGAAAGGCGGCAAGACGGTCGACAAGGCTCAGCTGCGCACCCAGCGCGACATCTCGTTCAAGATCATCGCCATCGGCTCTATCGTCACCATCCTGCTCACCTTCCTCTTCTTCTATCTGAATGTGATGGAGGGTAACATCATCCATGCCCTGGTGGGCATCCTGCTCGTCACCGTCATCGCCTTCCTCTTCACCACCGTGGCCGCCAACGCCATCGCCATTGTAGGCTCCAACCCCGTGAGCGGCATGACGCTGATGACCCTCATCCTGGCCTCTGTCGTGATGGTGGCCGTAGGCCTGAACGGTCCTGGCGGCATGCTGGCAGCCCTCATCATGGGCGGTGTGGTATGTACAGCTCTGTCGATGGCCGGCGGATTCATCACCGACCTGAAGATTGGCTACTGGCTGGGCACTACTCCTGCCAAACAAGAGACGTGGAAGTTCCTCGGCACACTGGTGTCGGCAGCTACCGTGGGCGGAGTGATGATCATCCTCAACAAGACCTACGGATTCACCAGCGGTCAGCTGGCCGCCCCGCAGGCCAACGCCATGGCGGCTGTCATCGAGCCGCTGATGAACGGTGTGGGTGCTCCCTGGCTGCTCTATGGCATTGGTGCCGTGGTGGCCATCGTGCTGACATGGTGCAAGGTGCCTGCCCTGCCCTTCGCCCTGGGTATGTTCATCCCCCTCGAACTGAACATTCCGCTGCTGGTGGGAGGTGCCGTCCACTCGTATGTGGTGAGCCGCTCGAAAGACGCTGCCGTTAATAAAGCCCGCGACGAGAAAGGCACGCTCATTGCCTCCGGATTCATTGCCGGTGGTGCCCTCATGGGCGTCGTCAGTGCCCTGTTGCGCTTTGGCGGCATCAACCTCATCAACGAGTCGTGGCTGGCCAATCCGCTCAGCGAGGTATGCTCGCTGGCAGCTTACATCCTGCTCATCCTCTATTTCATCCGTGCCACCAAGAAATAAAAGCACAGTGGAATCAATCGTGAAGGAAAAAGCGCACTAGAATCAATCATTAAAGAAAAAGCACTTGCGATGTTCATGTCGCAAGTGCATTTTCTATTTCAATTCTCAGTTTCCAATCCTCAAATCGGGAAAAGCCCCATCCCAGAAGCAAGCAGAGTGTTGCCATAATTCTGAATAATCAGAAAATTCCGAATACTCCGAAAATTCTGAATATTCCGAACCCTCCGAATCCTCCAAAATTCTCTCAAAAGCCTTCACCTCTCCCTTTCCTGAAATGCCTCCATAATCACGGTCGGCCTATGGTTCTCGAAAGCGCCGAGAGGATAATGCCCTTCGAGTTCCGGCGCCCAATAGAAAACGCCTCGGCAGCGGCCGCCGGTCTGTTGCCGCGCCGCCTGAATGAGCTTCTTCATGAAAGCCTTGCCTTTCACCGGCTCCTTCACCAGCACGCCCGTCTCGACAATCATCGTCTCGCAATGATATTTCTCCTGCAGGCGGTTGATGTTATCGATGGCCTTCTGCAACGTCTCGTCCTCGCTGCGGGTCAGCTTGGCCTCCATGTCCCAGTAGGGATAGACGCTCAGCCCTATCATGTCCCAATGGGCACCATACTGGCGAAGTCCGTCGAAGATAAAGTCATAGCGCTTGGCATCACAGCCGCCGTCGAGATGAACGATGCACACCGCATCGGGATAGACGCTCTTCACCGCCTGATAGCCAGCCTCCGTCAGTCCCGCATACTGCTCCATATTCTCCTCGGCACGGCCCATCGGCCACAAGAAGCCATGGGTGGTCTCGTTGCCCACCTGCACCCACCGCACATCAATGCCGTGGTCTTTCAGCAACTGCAGCGTCTCACGGGTATGCTCGGCCAGCGCATATTTCATCTCGTCGTATTTGAAATACTGCCAGGCGGCAGGAATATGCTGTTTGCCAGGGTCCGCCCACCAGTCGCTATAGTGGAAGTCGATCATCACATCCATATCGTAGTAGCGGGCACGCTTCGCCATATCGAGCACGTCGTGCATGTTGCAGAAGCCGCCACGCGGATTCACCCACACGCGCAGCCGCACCGCATTCAGCCCCAGCTCCTTCATCAGGGCCGTGTTCTCGCGAATCTCCCCCTTCTGGTTGTATAGCTTCACGCCCATGGCCTCCAGCTGTGTGGTGCCGCTAATGTCGGCGCCCAGCCAGAACGTCCGTTCGGTTTGCGGCATGGCACACACGGCGGTGAGCCAGCACAACAAGGTGGCTATCAGTTTGTTTCTCATCATTTCGCTGTTAAAGGTTCGTCATTCAGAAATCATTTCCGCGGACTCAGCAGCCGGCGGTATTCCGCCCCGTTGTGCAACAGACGGCAGGCCTCCTTGAACTGCTTGTCGTAGCGCAGGCCCAGCTCTATAGAGCCCCGCTGATAGTAGTAGAACGAGACGATATCGCTCTCGAGCATCTCCTTGATTACCTCCTTATGCTTGTCCAGGTCTTTGTCCAGATTGTGTTTCAACTTCTTCTCCAGCTGTTCGAACTCCGCCTGGGCATCATCGTAGTAACCCTCAAATTTCGCCACTTCGATGAGTGCCTTCAGGGCCTTGTCGCTGCCGGGGTCGTAGCTGAAACTGCTGTTCACCACCCGCTGCTTGAAGTCAGCATACTCGGCGTCCGTCAGGTGGAACTCCGAGGGCTTGGCGATGGACTGATGCGACAGAAAATAGTCCAGCTCGTAGTTGAACAGCACGTCCGACGAGTCTTTCACCGACGGGTTCTGCAGATACCACGCAATGTTGGCCAGCGAGTCGGGGCGCACCTCCACGTCGGGCTTGATGCCGCCTCCGTCGCGTACCTCACGGCCGTTCCGTGTGTAGAACACCCGAGTCAGCGAGTCAGGGATATGCTCTGTGTAGCCGCCTTTCCCGTGACGGTAGTTGATGGCCTGAATGCAACGCCCGCTCGGGATATAATACTTATTCGAAGTCAGTTTCAGACTACCATTATAAGGCAGGTCGATAGCCGTCTGCACCAGTCCCTTGCCATACGTGCGCGTACCTAAGACTATCGCGCGGTCCAAGTCCTGCATCGCACCGCTCGTAATCTCGCTCGCACTGGCCGTATTGCCGTTCACCAGCACCACCACGGGCATCACCGTGTCTATCGGCTCCACCGACGTCACATAGTCGCGGTTGGTCTTTTTCAGCTTGCCGCGGTTGCTCACTATTAGTTCACCCTTCGGCACAAACATATTCACAATCGACACCGCCTCCTGCTCCGAGCCGCCGCCGTTGCCGCGCAGGTCGAACACCAGGCCCTTCATGCCCTGCCGCTTCATGTCGATGAACGCACGGCGCACATCCCTCGAACAGTTCTCCGTGAATCCTGACAGCATCATGTAGCCGATACTGTCTTTCTGCAAGCCATAATAAGGAATCACCGGGTTCTGAATCTGGCGGCGCGTAATCTTCATCTGCATCACCTTGCCCGTGCTCGGACGGCGGATCTTCAGCACGAAGCTCGTGCCCGCCTCGCCCCGCAAGTGCGAACTGACGTAGCTCACATCCTTGCCGACCATCGTCGTGTCGTCCACACTCAGTATCACGTCGCCCATCTTCAGGCCCGCCTCAGCCGAAGGCGTCCCCTCGTACGGCTCGTAGATGCACACATTCTTGATCTTCTGGTTATAATGGATGGTCGAGCCGATGCCCGCATAGATATTTCCTGTAAACATGCTCTTCAGCTCATGCAGCTTCTCCTCGGGGTAATACTCCGTATAGGGGTCCAGGCTCTTCAGCATGGCCTGAATGCCCGCGCCGATGGTCTCCGACGCGTCCAGCGTGTCCACATACAGCATGTCCAAGTTCTTATAAATGGTGTTAAACACCTCCAGGTTCTTCGAAACCTCAAAATGATGATCCTTCTGCGCCATCACAGGAAAGGCAGCCATGACCAGCAGGAAACACACAAAAAGTCTTCTCTTCATACGTCATTTATCGTTATTCGCCTACAAAAATACATTATTTTCACTGAAAAATGAATTTTTTCGCAAAAAAGTTTGGTAGTTTCAGAAAAACACCGTACTTTTGCAACCGCTTAACAGCAAAACCCGCTTCAGTAGCTCAGTTGGTTAGAGCACCTGACTGTTAATCAGGGGGTCGTTGGTTCAAGCCCATCCTGAAGCGCCTTAAGAATCAAGGAGTTGCGATTTCTCGCAACTCCTTTTTCTTTTCCGCCTGAACAAATTTTGGTTATCCATTTACGTTTTTTAAGTATCAGCTCATATAAAATCATGACATTCAGAGATATTTCGGAGTGAGTTTTGCAGAATATCATTCAATTCTTTTTCATACGTCATATTGTCACACTCTCTTCTTTGGCATGCAGTTTGCGTTATATAAAACGTGCCAAGGTTTTATTAACCTTAATCATAGCACGGAAAGGAGGTGTAACCCAGTGGGAAAAAATCAACACGTTGTCCCTGCTAATGGTAAATGGGGGATAAGAGGAGAGGGAAACACAAGACTCACAGCTCTTTATGACAGACAGTCTGATGCTATTAGCGCCGCACGACAGATTTCCAAGAATCAGCATTCCGAACTTTTCATTCACGGAACTGACGGTAGAATAAGAGAGCGCGACTCTCATGATCACGATCCCTTCCCCCCAAGAGGCTAACCGTCTCTAGCATTCTCTCCGCTTAGTGAAGAGCCCTATGCGGGACGGGCAGGTAACCGCAGAGTGATTAACCAATATGTGCATTATACCAATGGATAGTTTAAGTTTAAGAAATATAGCATCGGCTGGAGGTTCATTGATTGTCAGTGCCAATGGCTATGACAGTCTTAGTCTAAGAAACATCGCTTCTGCTGGTAAAAGTTCTGGAGCCAACCTGATTATTAAGGACGCAGGCCATTTAGACTCTCTTAGTTGCAGGAATATTGCTTCTGCTAATCCTGGACACATTACTTTCGATTTCACTTAATGTGTCACTGCTTTGTTTTTTGATTTCGTAATAAACGAGATGGTGCTATTATGTTTCAGCGAGAGTCTTTTGGCAGAAAGGCTCCCGCTTCTTTGTTAGCCTATGGCGCCTTATTTACATCTGTCCATTCCCCAAGTTCATCATTCTTCATAAATGCCTTCTTACATATTTTTATCAACTCATTGTTATATTTTCTCATACGTGTTTTTACAAGTCCCTTCTCCAATGGTTCATTAAATTCCAAATCGGCATGCATAGGAGTTGAAATGCATGAGTCTGTATAGTAATCTTTATCTCGCTCCACATATATCAAACCATCCATCGGTGAATACTTCAAATGTGCACACATACCATTGACATTCGCCTCGCCAGTTTCCTCATTTGTAACTTTCGATAATTCTGATTGTGCCCATTCATTCACTTTGTCTACATCATCTTGACAAAACTTCAGCAACGCTCCCAACTGATGATTCTTTTTATTCAACCGCTTACCATAGTCAACACAAAAATCCAATGTAGTATAATTCAAACGTAAAACAGAGGCTCCTGTACCATGCTCCAACGGCAGAAACGCAACATCCTTAATGACACCATGTTTCATCTTTGTTGGCATCACACACCTAATACACGGCTCATCATGAACAATAGTCTTAGATATTAGCCGATGATTCTCTTTATGACAGATACAATTCCAAAGTCTTCGGAACGGACTCAAAATCCGCGCTAATACCTTCTGCTGCATAGTTGTCACTTTCAGTAAAGTCTGTATAAAAACCCATTGTCATGTCACCCATCTCTACCGAGACAAGACCTCTATGAGTTTCAAAATCAAGAATCACAGACCCATAATCAGATGCATAAATATCATCAGGATGTAGACTTTTAAGCTTTTCTTTATCCAAGATCTCTATAAGATGTCTTGCGTTCTTGACCGCATCCTTATTAGGTTTCTCTGCTCCACAACCATTCCAATTCTGCTGCAACTGCCCTATCTGATCTATTTTTACTATACATGAAAGTCTTGCTATATCAATTAGAGGCTTAGTTGCCACTGTCTCTATCTGGATTCTTTCCGCTTGATGATTATCAATTTTCCACTCTATAGGTGCCTTATGGATAGGAGCAGCATATACCTTCGGAGTGGATAAAGAAAAAGTAAACATAAAAGATCCTGCCATCATGCATTTGGCAATAATACTGCCATTATTTGATGCACCATAGCATTCATATTTATCGGGGTTCTCTGTCTCTACGTATCTCATCCTTTATTCTCCTTTTCCATTAATTGAATTATCTCATTACCTACGCACCAATGATATGCATTAAATAATTGGTCATTCAGTCTCAATAAAATCCTATCTACAGCACCTTCGCCTATTTCAGAGGGATTGACACAACGAGCAGACGAATCAAGAACTACATTGAAAGTTTTTTCATAACCTTGCGCTCTAGCAATTCCTATTCGTACAGTCACTTCATTCTCGCTGTTTGAAAATATGCCTCTCCTAAAATCCAAAATCCAAGACGCGTCATGAGGCGGCTCCTCATTTGACAAAGCACTCAATAACTCTGGATTATAAATGTATTTGTAAATTTCAAGGGTATTTTCCTTCACTTCTTCAACCGAATCTGCCTGTATCGGAAATATATTCAGTTTCCTAACCATCAAATTCTCTATCGATTCTCTTTCCATCACACCAAACATAAAATCTTTAAGAGGTAGTAATTCAGGAATAATATTATCAACGAATGTATGATATTTTTTCCTTCCTACTCTAAGATTTGCCTTATCTGGTCTAAATGTAAAAGTAATCTCATCCTCGGGAGCTGTCATTGAAACCTCTAGTTTTTCTTTAAACTGCTGTGCATCCTTTTTTAGCCCAAAGAATCGCTCCACAAATCTTGGATAAAGATAAGTGAAGTTATCATTAAACTCACCATTCCATTTCCTAGAAATTAAGGTTACCGCAGTATTCTCAAGGAAAGTATTAGGATACTCCTTGTGAGGTATAGTTTGAAACGGATAAGCCATGATGGATATTGAGTTGTTGTCTTTATTTGTTCAGAGTTTCTATATATTTCCCTGCAAATATAATGCTATTTATTCAAAAATGGGTGCAAAGGTAGTATCATTACCACTAATTTTCGACTTAATTAGTCACATTTAACACTAATTTTGAGGTTATTTAAGTTTTTTGCCACATTTCTATTACTTACAAGCACTATTTGGTCTATTCGTTGCTTATCTCTCCTATCCTTTAATTCTCGACATAACGCTTTTTCATGCGGTATCCTTAATTCTTTACTTCTTCACATTCTGCTGTATCCTACATCTTGTCGAGCGGATGGCCTCTTAGGTGATGCCCTTAATGCGGCGCACGTCTTGTCGTCCATACCCATTTCATAAAGGATGAGGAAGAAGATATTTCTCAATTGTCTACTTTTGTCTCGGAAACTTTTCGTACCTTTGCACCGAAAGAAACGACTGACTGACGATGGAACGGAAATCCGGAGCAGCGAGAGCAGAGTCAAGCTTATAACCGAATAAAACGAAGAGCAATATGGCACAGATAGACGATTTCTTTATGTACGAGAACCGTGTGGAGGGCATCACCGATGCCGACTACCAGCGGGCGCAGCCTTACGTGGAGGCGGCGCAGGCTTTCGCACAGACCACCTACCAGAGCATCTACATCATTGACTACTACCGCAAGAACTTCCTCTACGTGTCGGACAATCCGCTCTTCCTCTGCGGACACACTGCCGACGAGGTGCGCCAGATGGGCTACGGATTCTACCTGAGCCACGTGCCTGAGGACGAAGTGCCGATGCTCACCGAGCTGAACCGCTCCGGCTTCCGTGCCTTCTACGACGAGCCTGTGGAGAACCGCCGCCTGTGCATGATGTCCTACGACTTCCACATCACCAACGGCGACCGTCTGCTGCTCGTCAACCACAAGATTACGCCCCTCGCCATGACCGACGAAGGCCGCGTCTGGCTCGCCCTCTGCACCGTCTCGCTCTCGCCCCACAAGGAGGCCGGACACATCGAGTTCCGTCAGTTTGCCACGGGCGAGAAACGTGAGTACTCATTGGAGGCCCACCGCTGGAAGAACCGCGAGACCATCACCCTGAAGCCCGAGGAAAAGCAGATTCTGACGCTCTCGGCCCAGGGCTACACCATGAAGGAGATAGCCGGACAGATGCTCCGCTCGTTCGACACCGTGAAGTTCTACCGCCGCCAAATTTTCGAGAAGCTCGACGTGCAGAACATCACCGAAGCCCTCGCCCTCGCTACCAATTACGGCCTCGTCTAAGCCGTCATCCCCACGATTTTAACATATTTTGTTACCCAAATGGGTAATTTTTCATCCCCGTGATGCAGAATTACCCATTTGGGTAGTAGGTTTATTTGGTCGTTTCATTTATTTTGCAGGCAAAAACTCGTAAAGGATATGAAAAGACTGATTTTATTATCAATGATGTGCCTCGTGACAATCGCCTCGACAGCTCAAGAAACCCATATAATTGAGCCTTCAATCTTGGAGGTCAGGTATGAAGTAACTCATGAAAAGGACAAGGACATGTTTGCCCTTCGTTGCGGAAAGAACGTGAGCCAATATTTCAGTTTGAACAAACTGCGTGATGATTCGTTGAGAGCTTCGCCAGATCCCGCCATAAGAAATATTGTGTTGGACGAAATGCTTGAAGCGGCCATGCATCGGGACGATCCCACTAAACAGCGGCCAGCCTCCCCTGGACATGGTGACTACTTATATTGGA
>Ga0129307_1001885_pt1 | contig 19455 bp, 22 predicted proteins | sample P1105metagenome_FD_94437 | JGI IMG/M metagenome (GOLD analysis project Ga0129307, IMG submission 94437) | Capybara group fecal microbial communities from Wisconsin, USA - P1105 metagenome | ecosystem: Host-associated > Mammals > Digestive system > Large intestine > Fecal | place: USA: Wisconsin... | reverse complement strand
TTGTTCCTCCTGATTTTGATCTGCCAGATCCCTTGCTGTGATTATATTATACGCCAATATTATCTCGTTGTCAACACAAAATGCTAAAAATATCTGATATTTTTTGAGGAGGATAACCCTTGAACGAGTTCCCAAAGAGGTTGAGGAGGCTGAGGGAGAGCAGGCGTCCGGTGCGGAGTATGACGGTGACATCACAGTTGATGGGGCTAAGCCCTGACGCTTTGCGGAAATATGAGAGGGGTGAGGTAGAGCCCAAAATGACCGCTCTAAAATTGATCGCGGCATATTATAACATTAGCCTAGACGAACTTTGTAAAGGGGAGGATGAATAAACCTTAAATTTTTATAATCTCACAGAAAATATTGCGCACTCATAAAGTTTTATGAGCGGAAACCAGCATCTATGCGACAATGGGAGCGTGGGGGCGAATGCCTCCCGCTCCCTTCCATTTCCTCCTCCTTTCCCATCGCCGGGCCTCCCTCCCGGCAACGGCCCGCAGGCAAAGCCGTAAACCTGCAACATAGCCCGTAAGGGCTATACGCCCTTGTAGCTCAGGTGGGAGAGCCTGCGGGTTAATAGGCCCGCTAGTGTCGCCGGTTCGAGCCCGGATGAGGGCACAGCAAACCACGCCGACAGGTTTACGGAGTGGCAACGATGTTGTCGCTCTACTTTAGAGTCGGACTTGTAGCTCGCTCCAAAGGCCACGGAGCTGACCGTGGGAAGACACTATACTGGTGGATCGGGGTCGCTCACCTCGCCAGTAAAATCATTAGCGGCCTGCCAGTAGCCATAGCTGGCCGACTCCGGGCAGAATGGCAGCCTTGAGAGTCAAAACCGCGCTTGCCCGCTGAAAACTGCCGTGCGTACCATTCGGGGTTGTAGGTCAGCCTCGGGCGCAAGGTGTGACAATCTAAGCGGGAGGCGCACATATGCAGGCGCCAGAAGCAGGGTAGCGCCCAGGCTGTGCAACTCAGTCCACCTGCTATATTGGGTCGCTCCCATCCGTGGAAGCCGGACGGAACACAGACCGATAGCAACTGTGACGCTGTGGAGAGCAACACAGGCAAGCCGATTAGGAGCGCGGCGCGCTGGCATACCGCAACGGGACTTCGCGAGCCTGATAAAGTATGCTTTATTCGCCGCCCTTACCCGCACGAGGATATGGACGGCCCTATGGATGTGCCCCGAGCTGCGGCGGGTGGCCCGCAGCAAATCAGGAGAGGGCAGACCCCGCTCACCGCCCTCTCCTCAATAAAACGAAACCACATGAGAGGTGGCGATCATGGCTGCACGGCTGACGGATAGGCAAAAAAAGAAAATAGTGGCCGATTATCTGGAAACCGAAAGCTATAACGCCACAGCGAAGAAAAACGGCGTTTGCGGGCAAACAGTGCGCCGTGTTGTTGAGGAATCTCAAGGAATCACCGAAAATCTCAAACAGAAAAAAGAGCAAAATACCACCGATATCCTGGCTTACATGGAAAGCAAGCGGAATATCGTGTGTGAAATATTGGGGAGAGGGCTGGATGCTTTGAACGACACGGAGAAGCTAAAGGGAGCAACCCCAGCCCAGATTACCACGGCAATGGGGACGCTGATTGACAAGTGGACAGCGATAAGCGGCGGCCCTGCGGACACTGCGAAAGAGGACGATTTGAGCAGGAGCCTGAGAGAATTGGGGAAGGAGTTGGAGAGCGATGAGTGAACAAATTAAAGTGTTTTTTATTTTAGTTGCGGTGGCAGCGGCATTTCAGCTCTTTTTGTTTATCCCGTTTTTTGCGACTTGGAAGAAAGATTGTAAAAAAATCGGGAAAGACCATCTTGCAGTCAGTCTTGGCGAGAGATTTTTTACATGGTTTATATGTTTCCCACTTTGGATTTTTCCGTTTGTTTACATTTTATCATGATTAGCCCCAAACAGAAGAAAATCCTCGCTTACTCTTATTCCAGCTATGACGCCCTGATCTGCGACGGCGCTGTGCGCAGCGGTAAGACCTCCCTCATGATGTGGGCCTTTGTGGACTGGGCCATGCGGGAGTTCTCTGGCCAGCGGTTTGGCATTTGCGGTAAGACGGTGGACAGCGCCAGTAAAAATATAATCGTGCCGTTTCTCTCCATGAGCCTGGCCAAGGAGCGCTATACCATGCGCTGGCGGCGGGCGGACAAGGTGCTGGAGGTCCGTCGGGGCGCTGTGACCAACTACTTTGAGGTGTTCGGCGGCAAGGACGAGAGTAGCTTCGCACTGATCCAGGGCCGGACGTTGGCCGGAGTGCTGCTGGACGAGGTGGCACTCATGCCCCGGTCTTTCGTGGAGCAGGCATTAACACGCTGCTCGGTGGATGGGGCAAAGCTGTGGTTCTCCTGCAACCCGGACAGCCCACAGCACTGGTTTTATCTGGAGTGGATCAAGCGCCACAAGGAGCGCAACGCCCTGTATCTCCACTTTGAGATGACGGACAACCCCGGTCTGAGCCAAAAGACCCTGGAGCGGTATCAATCCATGTTTACCGGGGTGTTCTATGACCGTTACATTCGGGGCCTGTGGGTTGTGGCGGAGGGGCTGGTCTATCCGCACTTTGGCGAGAACTGTATCACGGACGAGGAGCCGCCAGCAGGCCGGTATTATATCTCCGTGGATTACGGAACGCTCAACCCCTTTTCCGCTGGCCTGTGGTGTGTGACAAAGCAGGGAGCAGTCCGCATCAATGAGTATTATTACAGCGGGCGTGGGACGCAGGAGCAACTGACCGATGAGGAGTATTACCGGGCGATACGGGAACTGGCAGACGGCTATAACGTGGACTATGTAGTCATTGACCCGTCGGCGGCGTCTTTTATCACTACAGTATTCCGACACAATGAGTTCCATGTGGTCAAAGCGAACAATGACGTAATGGACGGGATACGGCGGACCTCTGTCTATCTCAAAAGCGGGAAACTCAAAATACACCGCCGGTGCAAGGACGCTATCCGAGAATTTGGACTATACCGCTGGGACGAGGACTCAACGGTGGACAAGGTCATCAAGGCGGATGACCACGCCATGGACGATATACGATATTTCGCGAATACTATTCTGGTTCGGCATTTCCCGGTAATGAGGTGAACGAATGACCATCATCGACAAACTGAAAGAGCTGGGCTTTTCCACCATCAGCGCGGGCTTTTACGGCAAGGTCCAGGAGTGGAAGTCTTGGTATGAGGGCGACGTGAAGGGGTTCCACCGTTACCGGGTACGAAACGGGGCCGGGATGGTGCGCTGCAAGCGGTACACCCTCAACATGGGAAAGAAAATCCCGGAGGACTGGGCAAGTCTTCTCATGAATGAGAGGGTTGAAATCACTCTGGATGGCACAAAGGAGCAGGAGTTTATTGACCGGGTCCTGAAGGAGAACAACTTTCGCGTGCGCTCCAACGAGATGCAGGAAATTGCCTTCGCTCTTGGTACAGTGGCTTTTATTCCCCGTGTAGTGGGCATGGGGGTAACGGAGACAGGGCCGGTCCCAGGAAGCGCTACCGATATCATCATCGACTATGTGACAGTAGAGCATATCTGGCCCCTGTCCTGGCAGAATGGAGTCATTACTGAATGTGCCTTTGACAGCATCGTCAACGTAAACGGGGATGATTATTGCTATCTGCAAATTCACCGGAAGGTGGACGGCCTGTACGACATTGAAAATCGGCTGTATACATATCGGAACCATAACGTGGATACTGAGGTTCCGCTGACCTCCGTGCAGGGGTTTGAGCGGGTGCCGCCCGTGGTCCACACCGGCAGCGACCGGCGGCAATTCGTCATTGACCGGCCTAATATCGCAAACAACTTCGATTGCTCCATTCCACTTGGGATTTCGATCTACGCTAACGCCATCGACAGCATGAAGGGCGTTGATATCGCCTTTGACAGCTATGTGAATGAGTTCGTGCTGGGGAAAAAGCGGGTGATGATCAAGCCTTCCGCACAACAGTATTTGGACGGGGAGCCGGTTTTTGACCCTGATGATCTGGCCTATTATGTGCTGCCGGAGGACATTGAGGACGGGGCCATCATCCAACCCATCGATATGCAGCTTCGGACAGCGGAGCACAGCGAGGGCATTCAGACACAACTCAATTTGCTTTCCAGCAAGTGCGGTTTTGGAGAGACGTATTATCGATTTAACGGCGGGAACATCACCACGGCTACTCAGGTCATCAGCGAAAATTCCACTATGTTCCGCACCATCAAAAAGCATGAGATCATCCTGGAGAGCGCCATCAAGGAACTGTGCCACATCATACTCCACCTTGGAAACACTGCAATGGGGGCCGGGCTAAATGAAGACGTAGAAGTCACCATTGATTTTGATGATAGTATCATCGAGGACAAGACAACAGAGCGCAATAATGACCGCCAAGACCTTGCGGCGGGCATCATGAACGACTGGGAGTACCGCATGAAGTGGTACAACGAGGACGAGGCCACGGCAAAGAAGATGCTGCCAAAGATGGAAGATTTGACGGACGAGGGAGAGAACGAGATTGAATGAAATACCCATTTTCGCCCGAAGTCCTGGACGCCCTCCCGGAAGAGTTGGCCGAGCTTTACCGTAGTCTAGAGGGAACTCTCCTTTACGAGATTTGTTCCCGCCTAAAAATATCTGGTGAGATGAACGAGGTGACGGTACAGGACATCCGGGCGCTCCGTTCCCACGGCATCGACCTGAAGGAAATCGAAAAGGCCATCCAGCGTACCGCCAACATCAGCCAGCGGGACCTTAAAAAGCTCTTGGACGGTGCGGTGGAGCGCAACCAGGAGTATTACAAAGAGGTCATAGACCTTGCGGGCCTGACGGCTCCTGAAACGCTGGTGAGTGCCACCGATATTGTTGCCATTATGGCACAAGCCCAGCGAGAAGTCGGCAACCTGACCCGCTCAATGGGATTTTTGGTAGACAACGGGCGGACGATGCTTGCCCCGGGCAGGGCCTATCAATGGGCGCTAGACAACGCAGAGATGCAAGTTATGAGCGGGGCTGTCTCTTACAACCAGGCCATCAAAAACGCCGTCAAGCAGCTGGCGGACAGCGGTATCAAGATTGTGGACTATGAGAGCGGGCACCGGGACCAGATCGACGTGGCGGCCCGCCGGGCGGTGATGACGGGCGTGTCCCAACTCTGTTCCAAATACACGGAACAGAGCGCCGAGTATCTGGAAACGCCGTATTTTGAGGTGTCCGCTCATATCGGGGCCCGTGACACCGGTGTCGGCTGGCAGAACCACAAGGAGTGGCAGGGCCGGGTCTACTCCGTCAGGATCGGAGACAAATATCCGAGCATCTACGAGGTGTGTGGCCTGGGCTATGTGGACGGCCTGGAAGGAGCCAACTGCCGCCATATCAGGACGGCGTTTGTGGATGGTGTGATGGAGCGCACATACACCGACGGAGAACTGGCCCACATTGATGACGGCCATGACGTGGACTTTGAGGGCAAGCACTACACGGCCTATGAGGCAACCCAGGTACAACGCCGCATAGAAAGAACAATCCGCAAGCTGAAACGGGAACAGACCGCATATAAGGCCGCTGGACTGGAAGAAGATTACCAAGCTGTAACGGCCCGTATCCGGCGGCTAAACGCAGAATATAAGTCGTTCAGCGAGGCGGCTAGGTTGCCGATGCAACGAGAACGTATGAAAGTAGCTTACTAATTGCCGAGAAGCGTAAAACCGAGGCCGACGGGCCTTAAACGGCACCCGACGGGGTGACTAATAAACGGAGGTTTCAAAAATGTCTGAACCTATTACAAATCCTGCGGTGCAGGAGCCGACACCGGGCAATGGTGGCGAGGTTACCTTTACTCAGGCCGAAGTTGATGCGCTCATCAGCAAAGAAAAAGCAAGAGCCGTAGCCAAGGCAACAAAGGGTATGCCCAGCGAAGAAGAACTGACCGCCTACCGGACCTGGAAGGATGGACAGGCCGGCGAAAAGGACCGATGGGACAAGCTGACCGGAGAGCGGGATACGCTGGCCGGGAAGCTGACCGCCGCGGAGGCGGAGCGGGACCAGCTGAAACGCGACCTGTATCTGGCCCAAAAGGGTCTGACCGGAGAGGAGGCGGAGTTTATCGCCTTCAAGGCCGGGAAGATGGTGGACGACAAGACCACCTTTGAACAGGCCGTGGACGCACTGACCGCCGAGCGGAAAAAGACCACCTTCGACTGGACCGCCCCTGTGGGCGGCGGAAGCCCCAAAACAGGAGAAAACGACGTGATGAACGCCCTGATCCGGGGCGCACTCAAGTAAGAAAGGAGCCTATCAATGGCCGATATTATCGACAGAAGCAGATTGTCCGGGCTGATCCCTGAACCCGTGACCCGTGAGATTATCCAGGGAGCCGTAACAGAGTCCGCCGTGCTGCGGATGGCCCGTCGGCTGCCCAACATGACCAGCAAGACCCAGACCCTCAACGTGCTGGACGCACTGCCCACCGCCTATTTTGTGAACGGCGAGGCGACCACCGGAGCGCCCGACTCCAAGGCATCCCTAAAAAAGACCACCAACATGGCGTGGGACAAGAAGAAAATCTATGCAGAGGAGATCGCGGTCATCGTCCCCATTCCCGAGGCGGTGTTGGACGACAGCGATTACGACATCTGGGGTGAAGTGCGTCCCCGCCTCCAGGAAGCCTTTGGCAAGGTCATTGACGCCGCTATTCTGTACGGCACAGACAAGCCCGCCTCCTGGAGAGCGGGCCTCGTTCCCTCTGCCGAGACTGCTGGCACTGTGGTGGCCGCAACCGGTGACATTTTCGCCGATATCATGGCGGAGGATGGTGTGATCGCCAAGGTTGAGGAGGGCGGATACATCCCCAACGGCGTGATGGCCGCCATCCAGATGCGGGCCAAGCTACGGGGGCTGGTGGACAAGAACGGCCAGCCCATCTTCAAGACTGATATGCAGGGTGATACCCGCTACGCGCTGGACGGCATGAGTATGTATTTCCCCGTAAACGGCGCTTATGATCCGGAGAAATCTCTTGCGATTGTGGGTGACTGGAGCCAGTTGGTCTATGCCATTCGACAGGATATGACCTTCAAGATTTTTGATAGTGGTGTGGTGCAGGACCCCACCACCGGTGACATTCTGTATAACCTGATGCAGAACGATATGGTGGCCCTCCGCGCCGTCATGCGGTTGGGCTGGGAGGTCCCCAACCCCATCAACGCTTACAATGCCGACCTGGACAACGCCTTCCCCTTCGCCGTATACGCCGCCGCCACAGGCACCATCAGCGCCGTGGACGTGACCCCCGCTACCCCGACGGTTGAGAAGGGCAGCGGACAGCAGTTTGCCGCTTCTGTGACTGGCACCGGTGGCCCCTATAGCACCGCTGTGACCTGGAGCGTGAGCGGTTCGTCCGCTGTTGCCGGCGGGACGCAGATCAGCGCCGCCGGTTATCTGGCGGTGGACGCCGCCGAGACCAACACCAGCCTGACTGTCACGGCCAAGTCCAAGCAGGATTCCTCCAAGACTGACACCGCCACGGTCACCGTATCGGGGGGTTAAATGAGCTGTTGAGCACGGCCTCGCTCTCCACGCCAGACCTCTCCGGCATGACCAAGGCTGAGCTCCTGGACTATGCGGACGAGAACGGCGTGGAGGGCGTCAGCAGCTCCATGAAAAAGGCCGACATCCTGGCTGTTTTGGAGGCGCTGTGATGGCTTACGCAGACTATGAGTATTATACAACTGCATACCTGGGAACAGCCATTCAGGAGGCCGAGTTTTCCCGCCTTGCCCTGCGCGCAAGTTCCTTTCTGGATTACTACACGCAGGGCCGGGCGGCCCCAAACAGCGAGTTGGACGCGCTGAGAATGGCCTGCTGCGCCATTGCGGAGCAGTACCAGTCAATTGACGCGGCGCAGGCGCTGGCGCAAAAGGCTCTGACTTCCGCCATGAACTCCGGTGGCGAACTGCAAAGCCAGAGCGTAGGCAGCTGGTCCAAGACCTACCGCAGCGGCGGGGACAGCGCTCAACAGGCCCTTTCCTCCGCACAGGCGGCGCAGGCTTCCCTTGCGGCGATCGCCCAGCAGTATTTAGGGACCACCGGTCTCCTATACCGGGGAAGGGGGTGCTCCTGTGGATATGTTCCCCCATGTTGTGACGGTCTATAACACAGAGACCACAGAGCTCCCGGAGAACGATTTTGAACCATCCATGGTCAATCATATCACCATACTGCGTGGGGTCCTCCTAGATGCTTCCAAGGGCTCTAACGTGACGAAAAGCGGCTTGGAGGGAGCGGACGCGGTAACCCTCTATATCCCGGTCAGTGTGGAGGCCGTGGACGGCGTGACCGGTGCGGCAAAGCGGTATATCGGTCCTATTGAGTTCTGGAGGACAGAGGATAAATCCGCCCTGTGGACCCTCTCTGTGGGCCGCAACTGCTTTTTTGTCAAGGGCGAGGCTGTACACCCGGACTGGACAGTGCAGACCATAGAGGCTGCCTCCGATGACGTGTATGACGTGACCAAGGTGGACTTCAAGAATTTTGGCGGAGATATGTCCCATTGGGAAGTCGGAGGTGTCTGAAATGCTGAAATTCACGGTACACACCGATGGCTTGGAGTCAATCAAGGACAAACTGGCTGAGGGATGTACCAAAGCGGAGCATACTGTGGCACTCCAGGTAAAAAAAGACACTTCTCCGTTTGTTCCGGCTCTGACCGGAGACCTTGACCGAAGAACGAAAGTGGACGGCCCATTGATTATTTACCCTGGCCCTCAATCCAGGTATCTGTACAACGGGAAACTTATGGTAGACCCAGAGACTGGCAGCAGTTATGCCCGGAAAGGCACCACAAAAGTGTTGACGGACAAAAATCTAGTGTTCAACAAGGCGATGCACGCACAAGCCCAGGACCACTGGTTCGAAGCCAGCAAGGCCGAAAACTTGGGAAAATGGATCCGTGTGGCAGACAAGGCGGTGAAAGATGATCTCTGATAAGAAAGAAAAACCTCGCATGTTGGCGGCGGCAGAGGAAGTAGGCAAGATATCCCGCTCAATGCTGGTATGGGCCAACACCTTCCCGGAGAAGCCGGTGGATATCATCAAGTATGAGTTCCTGACTTCCGACCAGGGGGACGAGACCGGTATGGCCCTGTCTACTATCCAGGGTACCTATATCACAAAGCGGTTCATCCTAGGCGGCTATCAGGCAGAATATCAATTCAAGCTGATTTATCGTATCAAGCCTGGACGCAGTAATGACAAGCGCCTGGACGCGGACGAGCTGCTGAACCACTTTGGCGACTGGGCGATAAAAAATCTCCCTGATTTAGGAGAAGAAATCCGGGCTTTGAGAGTAGAACCAACAACACAGTCCTCAAAATTCGCCGCCTATGAAGGCGGTTATGAAGATTACCAAATTTTGATGAAGCTGACCTATGAAGTTGGCGTGTGAAAAACCTTAATGTACAAGAAAGGAATCAAAATGAAATTTGATGATATGAAGGTGCTGGAAAAGAGCATCGTGCCAGTCTACGAGAAGAATTGCGTAGACGGGAGTAATTTCCATGAACAGGTAGTGAATGCCCGTGAACTGTGGAAAGCATTAGAGATTGGTCGAGACTTTTCAAACTGGGTAAAAGATCGACTTGAAGCCATTGGAGCGGTTGAAAACGTGGACTATTGTTTGCTCGCCAAATCTGGCGAGCAAAACGGGCGCGGAGGATCAAACAGAATCGATTATATTCTGACAATGGACACCGCTAAAGAGATGGCGATGCTTGAACGCAACGAAAAGGGCAAAATGCTCCGTCGGTATTTTATCGAAGCAGAAAAACGGTATCGTGAGATGAAGCTCATCCGCGCGCGCTCTAAAGCGGAGCGGCGGTTGTTCACCGATATCCTAAAAGAAGTTCTCCCGGAAAGCCCCAACAAGAAATGGGCGTACAAGCAGTACACAGACCTGATCTATAAGCACGTTACCGGATACAACGCAAAGCAGCTCAGGGAGCTGTACGACAAGCCCAAAGGCGCAAATGTGCGAGAGCTTATAACGCCGCAACAGTTAAAAGAAGTCATGCGGTATGAACGCATTATTGAAGGCCTTGTAAATCTTGGGCAGGATTACGCCGGAGTAAAGGCAATCGTGGAGAACCCGACGGCATACTTACCGCAAAAAGCAGGATAATTGAAACTATTCACTTGAAAGGAGACAGTATAATGGCAGACCTTGAATTTAACACTACGGCGGGCCAGACCATTGCCCGAGAACTTCTGATCGCCTATCTTAACACAGGGACCGCAGAGACTCCCACATGGAGTGCTTTCGGCAAGCGCGTGGAAGACTCCGATGAGGAAATGGACTGGAGCCAGGAATCCACGCAGGACATCCTGGGAAACACCTGGACCACCATGAAGAAGCCCATCATTACCCAGTCTTTTGACCCTATCCCTATGGACGCTGGAGACGCTGCAGCAGTAAAGCTGTGGAATCTTGGTGTAAAGGACCAGAACGCCCAGTCTCTTGCCAACCAGGATATGCTGATCGCTCATTTCTACGCCGATTCCGGCGAGGCTACCTTTGCAGAGCGGTACAGCGGGAGCGCCATTGCCGTGACCCGCATTGGCGGCGAGGGCGGAGGCAACCTGGAAATTTCCACAGAGATTACCTACGGCGGCGAGCGTACCCTTGGCACAGTAACGAGAACCGGCAGCACGGTCACCTTTACTCCTGGCGGGGCGGTGTAACACATGAAGGAACTGAACTTTGAATCGGGCCTTGTTACTTACTCTCTGAACGGAAAGTGTGAGGTCACATTTAACCCAACAGACAGCAACTTTGTGGAGCGCCTTTACTCCGCTTTTGAGGAACTAGACAAGAAGCAGGAGGGATATAAGGCCCAGGTCGAGAAGATGGCAAACAAACGAGAGGTGTTTGACTTTGCCAGGGAGCGGGATGCTGAAATGCGGGGAATCATCGACGGCCTGTTTGGCGTTCCGGTGAGTGATGTACTCTTTGGCGATATGAACGTTTACGCTGTGGCCGCTGGGCTTCCGGCGTGGTGCAACCTGATGCTGGCCGTGATGGACGAAATCGACAGCACATACACCAGAGAACAGAAATCAACCAATCCACGAATTGCAAAATACACTGCAAAATATCAGAAGTACCACAAGTGAGGTAGTACGGCATGGGCTACAGACTCCCCAAAAGCGTTGAAATAGACGGGAAGGAATTTGCCGTTCGCTATGACTTCCGGGTCATCCTGGACATTTTTGAGGCAATAAACGACCCGGAACTAAGTGACGAGGATCGTGCCCTTGCCGTGCTCCAGATGTTCTATGTGGACTTCGAGGTGCTGACCAACTACGACGTTGCGTTAAAAGAGTGCTTCAAATTTATCAACGGCGGCCAGGAGCAGGAGGGGCAAAAAAAGCAACCTCAGCTTGTGGCGTGGGAGCAAGACTTCCAGTACATCGTGGCCCCGGTAAACCGGGTGCTGGGCTATGAGACCAGGGCGTTAGAGTACGACACGGAGTCCAACACAGGCGGCGTACACTGGTGGACCTTTCTTTCCGCGTACATGGAAATCGGCGATTGCCTGTTTGCCCAAATCGTTGGAATTAGAAGCAAAAAGGCAAAAGGCAAAAGGCTGGATAAAACCGAACAAGAATTTTACAGAAAAAATAAAGAAATTGTAGATATAAAGGTCCGCTACACAGAGTCAGAGGAAGCGCTAATCAAGGCGTGGACATAAAAAAGCCGCCCCCAAAGGAGCGGTCTTGATTATCCATTTGGGTAGACCGTAATCACATCGCTTTCCGTCAATTGGTCCAGCGTCTCGCTATTTAAGACAGAAAGGCGGAACTCCACTTTTTCAACATCTTCAAGCGGCGTCTCACAAGACACGATGAAGGATCCAGTCACACCTTTCCCTGGAAGAGCAGTCACGGGCAAGCCTGTCCCTGTGGAACAGTGAGAATTTTCCACATAGACATCATCGAGCACGTACATTTGCTCTACGTCGCCTGTGTTGTTCACGGAGAGGGAGACATAAAAGCACCCGTCCACTAAGTCGGAGCTGGAGCAGCCCTTGTACTCCGCCTCGAAGCCATCACCGGAAAATGTCAAGGTTTTGGCTGTGTGGTCGCCCTGAGTGTTCTGGGTGCTGGACGTTCTACCGCCCATGGAACCGGCCACGACGGCCACACAGCCAATGACGGCGATCGCCGCTACCACCGCGCAGGCAACATAGACGCCCTTGTGCTGCTTCGCCCCGCAGAGGGGGCATGCTTTTTCCGACTTTGTGATTTCCGCCCCGCAAGTCTTACATTTCATCAGTTTTCCCATTTCAATTCCCCTCCAAAGGTGATGATTTTATGGCAGCAGATGGTTCAATCATCATTGAAACCAGAATTGATGATAAAAAAGCGCAACAGGAACTAAATCGACTTAACCGGAAGATTCAAACGCTCAACGACCAAATTTATGTCAAGCAACAGCAGAAAATGCCTTTGGTGGAACAGTCAAAGGAACTGGGTGCGCGGCTTGACGCTGCAAAGGCAAAGTTGACTTCTCTCCAAAGCACAAGCTACGGCGGTGTAGGTAAAGCGGAAATCCAGGAGCAAAAGGAGCAGGTACGTCTGCTTCAAAACGAATGGAACAAGGTACAAGGTCAGGTTGAAAGCTACAACAACGCAATCAGTAAGGCAAGCTTAGAGCTTAACCTGTCAGAAGAGCGGGCCGGAGCCATTCAGGCACATCTTGCTACCGGAAGCGCTAATGTGGAAAAACTGGCTAATTCGATGAACCAGGCCAGAAAACAGGCGTCTCGTTTTGCCGACAATATCGGGCGGGCAATCGGAATGAGCCTTATGTTCAGCTTTGCGTTCCGGGCGGTGACTGCGTTTACAGAGTGGATGGGGAAAATCATCAAGGTAAACGATGAAGCGTCGGAAGCCGTTGGACGGTTCAAGGGCGCTTTACTGACGATGGTTCAGCCGCTTTTCAACGTCATTATACCAGCCTTCACAACATTTGTAAATATTCTGAATCGAATCGTCACCGCCATATCGAGCGTTGTATCCGCTATGTTTGGCATGACGCAAGAGCAGGCGGCAGAGGCGGCGGAGGGACTGTATAAGGAAACAGAAGCCCTGAACGGTGTAGGGAACGCGGCAAAAGACGCGGAGAAGTCGCTTGCCAGCTTTGACACCATCAACAAGCTGTCTGAAAACGAACAAGGGAGAGGCGCTGGAGCGGCTGCTTCGGAGGGAATCAGCCCGATTTTTGAGGATTTTAACACAGAAGAATACAAGCGGAAAATTGACGAGCTGACGGTGTATGTTTCTGGTGCACTACTTGCACTTGGCGCTCTTCTTGCCTTTTCTGGCGTCAATGTCCCTCTCGGCCTTGCACTTATGGCGGCGGGAGCAATCGGCCTTGTTTCTGTGCTCGCTGAAAACTGGGGCGCTCTTGATGGCCCTTTGCAAACGGCCATTACAAGAGTCCTTGTAATTCTTGGCACGGCAGCTTTGGCAATTGGTGCAGTATTGGCGTTCTCCGGCGCGAATATCCCTCTCGGTATCGGGCTTATTGCGGCTGGTGCTGCGGCTCTTGCAGCGGCGGCGGCCATAAACTGGGGGTCAATGGATGCCGAAATGAGAAACACCATTACCGGCATTTTGGAAATCGTAAGTGGTGCGCTTTTGGTTTTGGGTGCTGTCTTTACATTTTCTGGTGCCAATATTCCCCTTGGCATTGGGTTACTGTTGGCTGGGGCCGCTTCTCTTGCTACGGCCATTGCGCTTAATTGGGATGGCGCGACCACAAGTATTAAACAGGTAGTCACGGACATTTTACTTTTGATGGGCACAGCTTTTTTAGTAATTGGCGCTGTTCTCACGTTTTCCGGCGCAAATCTTCCTCTTGGCATCGGGCTTATGGTAGCTGGAGCCGTTGGGCTGGCTTCTGCCGCTGCCCTGAACTGGAAGAGCGCAACGGAAAACATCAAACAAGTAGTCACAGATATTGCACTTTTGGTTGGAACTGCTTTTCTCGCAATTGGCGCAATTCTCACATTTTCCGGGGTGAATCTTCCACTCGGTATTGGCCTTATGGCGGCCGGCGCGGTTGTCTTGGTTTCTGCCGCTGCTTTAAATTGGTCAACGATCGTAAGTGCCATACAAGGAGAAATAGGACAAATTATGGCAATTGTAAGCACAGCGCTCCTTGTGATTGGCATTATCCTTGTCGCAAGTGGCGTATTTCTTCCACTTGGCATTGCACTTATTGCCGCCGGGGCAATAGGCCTCGTCACGGTTGCCACCCTTAACTGGGATGCCATTTTGGGCACACTAAAGCAAGTGTGGAGCGACATTAAATCCTGGTGGAATACAAGTGTGGCAAAATTTTTCACACTTGATTTTTGGGCGGGCATTGGGGAAAACATACTCAATGGTTTGCTTAACGGGCTTAAAAGCGTTTGGTCGAGTGTCACAAACTGGGTGTCAGAAAAAGTAAGCTGGATAACAGATAAATTTACAAGCGCAAAAAATTCAGCACCAACAACCAGCGCAGACTCCGCTTCGTCCAGGGTGTCCTCTGCTATTGACCTAAAAAGCATTCCGGCTCTGGCCCGCGGTGCTGTCATCCCACCGAACCGGGAGTTTCTGGCGGTGCTGGGCGACCAAAAGCAAGGTACGAACATTGAGGCCCCCGCATCTGAAATTGAAGCTGCCGTTGCTCGCGGAATGCAGTCAGGCAGTGGTATTTATGGCGGCCAACTCACAATTACTATAAAGCCCGCATCTGGGTTAACGCGATACCTAAGCTACGAGTTGGACGACGAGTCAAAGCGGCGTGGATATAAGTTAGTCAAGGCATAAAGGGGACGCATATGAGTGCAAATTATATCAAAATCAATGGTCATCCCTTCGACGCCAAAATAGCGATTTCGGACTATGAAGAAAACTTTAACGTGCTGGATGGAGACAACACCGGGCGAGTAAAGAATGGAAGCATGGTCAGGGATGTCATAGGTACATATATTGGGCATAAAATTACCTTTTTCAGCGCTGGTAACATAGATGAATTTGACGCCCTGTGGGATTACCTGGTGCAGCACTCTGTTGATGACTTTGTAACACTAGAAGCCGCCGATGGGCAAAGCACCATTATATACGAAGCATATTATACATCCGGCAAAAGAAAAATACGAACGGTGCAGGATGGCGTAAACTACTGGGACGAAATAGAAGTCAATTTTGTCCCAATTAACCCGCAGGTGACGCCATGAGCTATAAAATTATATATGGGGACCGGACCTTCACAGCCAAGGATATCAAGGAGGGACATTGTTTCATCGGAAATTCCATTGCCGGGGACGAGCTCACAATTGATACATTGGATGTGACGGTCAAAAGCTTTGACACGCAGTTCTTCCCGCTGACGGACTCGGACGGATATCTCCTGTGTGATTCAAACGGACACTTCCTTGTAGCCAGGCCCAGACTGGATGATCTGACACAGTATGTCTATGGCGAGCCAGTATATTACTACCATGACGATGTGCTGATCGGTAAGTTTTTTCTGTCCTCTGTAATGCGGGTGGGACTAATCCATTATAAGCTCTCCTGCATTTCAGGGGTCGGCCTGCTGGACAATACCCAGCATTACGGCGGTATGTACACGGGACAAGCCTTGTCCGATGTAGTCGCGGATATTATTTCCGGCACGGTAGAGTACAGCATAGACGAGGCATATCAAAGCATCCCAGTCTATAACTGGCTGCCCATCGGGACGCGAAGAGAAAACCTCCATCAGCTTTTGTTTGTGATGGGGCTCGCGCTGAAAAAAGACGCAAACGGAATTATACGGATCACAGCTCTCACAGACAGCGATCCAGCGGAAATCGAAGAGAGCCGTTTGTTTTCGGGCGGCAGCATTGATTACAACACACCGTCCACAGCGGTTTCGGTTGCGGAGCACACATACATAGCATTTGCATCCGACGAGACGGCCACGTTGTTTTCGGGCGAGGCGGCGGCGGAAGATATCATTACTCCCAATGGATTCAATGTATCTGGTGTGCTTGTGCCGTTTGATGACCCGATACATGATCTTCGGATTGACAACGGGGAAATTTTAGAGAGCGGCGTAAACTACGCCGTACTGGCACAGAGCTCAGATTGCCTCCTCACCGGTCAAAAGTATACGCACATTGTACGGGAAATTTTACGCGGCGAGGCCGGGGCCAGCAAGGACAACACCGCTACTGTTACGGACGCGACGCTTGTAAATCTGGCAAATTCCGAAAATGTGGCCGAGCGCGTACTTGCTTACTACAGCAACGCGCGCACTGTCTCCAATGATCTTGTGGTCGGTACGGAACGTCCAGGCGACCCAATAAGCATGGATGACCCGTTTGGCGATCCAATAACGGGCATTATAAAGTCCATGGATATCAATATATCCAATTTGCTCAGAGCGCAAACCGAATTTGTGGAGGGGTACACACCCACCGGAATTGGCAATTATTATGAGCACCTGCGTATCTTCACCGAAGATGAGACGATCACAATCCCGGCAGAGGCAAAGGGTAAGGCGCGCCTTGTCCTCATCTCAGGCGGCCAAGGCGGTGCATCAGGCGAAAAAGGCGCAGACGGCACCAACGAAAGTAAAAGCGATGGAAACGGCGGTAAGCCTGGTGCGGGTGGTAAAGCTGGTAAGGGCGGTTCCGGAGGCCGTATTTACATTGCTACGATCTCGGTAACTCCGGGACAAACCTTTGTGGTGAAAATTGGACGAGGCGGAGTCTTCGGTGCCTACTCAGAAGAGGGATCACAAGAGGGTTCGCTTGGCGGGGACACCACTTTTGGAGAATACTCTACCGCAAATGGCCGTGCGTCTGAGACCGGATTTGTCGAAATGTTCAGCGGGGTCGCATACGGGCTGCCCGGTGATGACGGTGTGAATGGCGGCAGCGGCAGTGGAGAAGACGGCGAAGGAGAAAGCGTCGTATATAATGGCGTTACATACACACCCGGCGCACAGGGAGAAACCGCGAGATACGAGAGCAGCAAAATGACCGTTGTAGGTATTGGCGGCTATGGCGGCGGTGCAGCAGCAGGTCACAACGGAAAAGACGGCGACTCAGGCTCCGCTACTTATAACGGCGGAGATGGATACGGCACCGGCGGCGACGGCGGCGCTGGCGCGGATGCGGACGCTCCAGCCACTACTCAGTACCGTGGCAGAGGCGGAACGGGCGGCAACGGCGGCGGCGGTGGCGGTGCAGCGGGCGGCGCGTCGAATAACAATGTAACAAAAAATAAATGGGATGGCGAGAACGGTATCGGCGGTGCAGGAAGCCGTGGTGGTACTGGAGGGCTCGGAATTGCCTTTTTGTATTATTGAGGTGATAGCGTGGCAAGTATTATAAAAAAACTGATCAACGGGATTTTGAGCGACGTAATACAGCTCGAACACTCCGCCCAAGATATTGATGACTCCATAACAAAAACATCTCAGCTCACAGGGCGTAATCTGCTGGACAATTGGTATTTTGTGAATCCTATTAACCAACGTGGTCTGGATAGCTATGCAAATAGTAGTGGACTCTATGGTATTGATAGGTGGAAGATACTTTCAGGGCTTTCAAATTTTTGCTACGTTGAAGTTAATGATGGTTATGTGGCTATTGTGAATGCGAATACAACGCCAGGTAATTATATCTATATCGCCCAATATTTTGAGTATGAAATCACGCCAGCTGGCGTTTCACGGACAGTAAGCATTATGGACAAAGACGGGGTTGTGAGGTCCAGCACAAACTCCAATGGTATTAACTGGGTATATGGCGATGGGATTTATATTTATCAGGGCGACGCTAAGAGTCTGAACATCAGATTGGATGCTGGCAAGCGGTTGAATATGAAAGCAATCAAGCTTGAACTTGGTTCAAGTCAAACCATTGCCCATCAGGACATAGCAGGAAATTGGATGCTGAACGAAATCCCGGATTACGGGGAGCAACTGGCACGGTGTCAGAGGTACTATCAAATTTTCGCGACTCAGTCGGTTAGACCGACAAACAAGGACGATTTTAGGCCTGTAATGAGGACAACCCCTGCGCTTAGCACAATTACAATCGGCAGCAAAACGTATTATACAGCTAGTGCAGAACTTTGAGGAGGCCAAAATGGACAATACATCAAGAGTCTATATCAAAACAGATGACCAGGGCCGGATTATCCGATGCGAGGGCGAATACACCCTGCCAAGCAATTTGGACGGGTGGGTGCTTATCGAGGAGGGACCGCCCTGTGACCGCCTCAATTTGGCCCAGACACACTATTTTGGTGGTGGACTTTGCACCGACGACGGTATCCCCCGGTATAAGCTGGAGGACGTACAGGCAGTAGCACGTACCGATGAGGAGATCGAGGCAGACCGTGCAGCGCTGCCAAAGCCAGGTCTATCTGACCTCACGGCTCGCGTAGAAGCACTAGAGGAGATCACCGCAGCAATTGAGAGAGGGCTATCCACATGAGACTAAGAGCAACAGGCCAAACGCTGGAGTTAGTAGAGTCTGAACGACTGGTCTCCGGGTCGGTAGAAATCTACACGGCAGCATTTGAGTTTGATCCGGCCTGGGATGGATATGCAAAAACAGCGGTGTTTACAGACGATATGGGCCGCAGCGCTGAGATTGCATTGACAGATAATACATGCACAATCCCTTGGGAAATCCTTCGTGCGGGCAGGTACATCCATATAGGCATATATGGAGTAAATGGGGACAAGCGATATCCGACGATTTACACAGCGAACGGTCTCAGGGTCTTTGAGGGTGCATTGCCCGCAAACCCATCTCAGCCCCCGAGCCCCACAGAGTATGAGCATCTATTGAGCATGATCGGAGACACAGCGGCCCTTAAAACCACGGACAAGTCCTCTTTGGTTGCGGCAATCAATGAGATATACCAAGCAGGCGGCGGCGGAAAGTCCGTTACAGATGCTCAGGTAAATGGGGACGGCGACCTTATTATTACTCTGTCAGACGGCACCACCATCAACGCGGGGCATGTAGTGGGCGCGGATGGTGCGCAGGGCCCAGAGGGACCTCAAGGGCCGCCCGGCGCGGAAGGAGAACAGGGACCAGCGGGGCCCAAGGGAGACACCGGGGAGCAAGGCCCGCAGGGGCCGAAGGGCGATACCGGCGCCCAGGGATTGCAAGGCCCAAAAGGAGACCAGGGGGAACCGGGCATCCAAGGCCCGCAGGGGCCAAAAGGTGACACCGGAGACACCGGCCCGCAGGGTCCCGCAGGTGCGGATGGCGTCGGCCTCCCCACGGTGACCGCAGAGGACAACGGCATGTATGCGGGCGTGGTGGACGGAGCGTGGGGCAAGGTGAGCGCGCCGGGTGGGGGCGGAGAGTGGACAGAGCTCTTGCGCAA
>Ga0129307_1001884_pt1 | contig 19466 bp, 20 predicted proteins | sample P1105metagenome_FD_94437 | JGI IMG/M metagenome (GOLD analysis project Ga0129307, IMG submission 94437) | Capybara group fecal microbial communities from Wisconsin, USA - P1105 metagenome | ecosystem: Host-associated > Mammals > Digestive system > Large intestine > Fecal | place: USA: Wisconsin... | reverse complement strand
TGTTTTTTATAGTTTCATTTATCTTTTTACAGTTTCACCGAAGTTGGGTACGTGGTGGGTACGTAAAAAGGGTACGTAGGTAACAAGAAAATAGAGTCCTAATGCTTTTTTGAAAAAATATGAATTTTCTCATTTTGAAATCAGCCGCAAAGGCTGATTTTTTCTTATGTACCCAGGTATTATGTACCTACCCCAGTTTCACTTTTTTCAAAGTACCCATGTTTGTAACTACACGTACCCATGCGACGAGATTTTTAGGGATTTTTCCACTAAAAAAAGGCAAACCTAGTTTTGGTAGGTTTACCTTCTCATAAAAAATGTGTTTTCAAAAAATTTACGGTTTAATCATCATCGTCATCAAATCTGTTGTTTCTGTTATTGTCATCTCGCCATCCTGAATTGAGATGAAGTTCTCCTGTGTTTAAATCCATAGACATATGATCGCCCATACGCATATTCATATCACCGTTTGTATCTATTCCGAGATTACCGGATGTAGAGAAGATAAAATCGCCATCGTTGAAATCGAAAATATTAGCCATTGTTTTTGCCCTCCTTAAATTTTAAGCATTCCTTGAATTCATCATAAGAATTGTTTAATTCATCGATAAGACGCTGAGTCTCTTTATTTGTTGATTTAGCTTTGACATGTGCCGCATTCGAAACTAAACCTTTTATGCTTTCGCCTTTTTTCATAGGTCTATCCCGAAAGATAATAAACCCTGTTTTGGGATAGAAGTAATAATCTCGCCAGGTATCAATCGTATATTCTTCTTCAATTTGTTTTTTTGATTCAGCCGTTGCTTTTTTATACCAATCAAGAGTGTTTATATAAGCATTGGTGCTTGATGTTACATTATCTACGAGCTGTTTTTTCAACTTCTTATTATGCTCGATAGTTCTCTTAAGATAGTTCTGAGAATTTTCCGAATTGATCTTTATAAGTTCTTTTAACAAAAGGTCGGTATAAGGAAATATATAAGTGCTTTGATTGGTGCTGTGATTCGGTTTTATATTAAATTCGGAGAAAAAATAATCAATAGTTTTTTTGTCGCTATGAGCAATGCTTTTTATCATAGCTTCAACGTTTTTTGTTACCGAAAGTTCCTTATTCGTAAGATTGTGATGATATAAAGTCGGTGTTATGGAATACATTTCAGGGATTTCTCTTGCGTGAAGAGTGCTGAGCATTTTGATATCCTTGCTTTCGATTGCCAAGGAAATCATTTTGTATCTTAAATCATCAGATTCTTTTAAACGCACATCCAAGCAATCGTTAAATCCAACTTCCCTACGTTTAATATTGGTTCCGGCTCCAAATCCGAGATAATACTCATCTGTATTATTGGAGACGAACCAAATATATTTCTGGTCCATAAGGTATTTAAGCAATTCGTAGTTACTGTTTTCGAGAGCATAATCGATGACGGTTTTGTTATATTCGTCTGGATTAAGGAATAGCTTATCGTCTCTATTAACGAAGGTTTCCCATTCTTTAGGATCATCAGAAAAAGAGATAGAGTAGTTAGTTGTTCTTCCGGAAACAGGCTTAACATATGTACCGGCACTTAAGATTTCCTCTATTGAAACATCCAATAATTCCGAAAAGATTGGCAAATCTTCAATCTGAATTTCCTTATTTCCATATTTTATCTGGCAGACACGATTGGCCATCTTTTGTATTGAGTCATTACTTGGATCAGTATCACCGGAATGAATTAAATATTCCTTACAGAATTGTCGGTTGCTTTTATAGTGCCGATCAATAAGTGAAGATAGATATTCACCGATTTCCGTTTTGCTTTTTGTTCTAAACATAAGAGTGTCCTCCTTATGAAATCATCATATGATGATATGCCTATAAAAGATATAATCAATCAGCATACACAAATTGCATATAAAAATTATATCATAAAACAATATATGCAAAAAGCATATATTCTGTGTTGTTATATAATTGCCACTATTACGGTGGCAACAGAAGGGTATAAGATGCAGTAGAATATGTGTTGAAGTATATTGGTCAGAATATTTACAATTTGTTCATACAAAAACAATAGACATTCTTCGCAAGTTTGATTTAAAATAATAATGTAATTGAATTTTGGTAAAACCGTGGAAACGCGGCGACACAAAGCTATAAGGACCTGTAGAATGGTAGCCAGCTGCACTATAAGACAACAATAAAGCATCTTTCTACAGTGATAGGAGATGCTTTTCGTGTCTATGGAGGTGCGTATGGACAAAGGGTTTATTACTGCAAAAGAATATGCGGAAAAGTATGATTTACATCCTAGAACCGTACAACAATGGTGTGCGAATGGGCGTATAGAGGGGGCATTCAAATTTGGTGCTTCTTGGGCTGTGCCGGATAAAACTCCTCGCCCAAAAGATCGTAGATGGAAAAATGGGGAATGGGTAGGATATAGGAATAGAGAGCGAAAGAGTTCGACTAAATAGATGTGGAGGATGAAAGATGGCATTAAACATTGAAAAAATACTATCTCATATTGGAGAAACGAAGGAAGAGTTTTCTTCAAACGTAGATATATCTTTGGAAAGGCTTGATGAATTAATTGAAGGCAAGCAGAAGATTACCGAGAGGGAATTAGCAGATATTACCGGGTATACTGATTTGCCACCTGAAGATATTTGTAGCGAATTTGCAACAAGCAAAGGAAAAGCTACAGATGAATATAATCCTTCATATACTTGGAGTCCATCTAAATCAGCAAAAGATAACCTCCGACAGTATGTAAGCGAAGGTGCAAACTTCTTTAATAAAAAAGATGTGAAAAGAATGATTTCACAGATTGATATGTGTATTGATGGATTGCGAAAACCCAAAATATCTTTCGCTGGGCAGACAGATACTGGGAAAAGTACTTTAATCAATTGTCTTTTGGGAAGTGATAATCTTCCTGCGAAATGGACACCGACTACTTCTATTGCAGTATATATTAAGCATATTTCCGACAGACCATCGTTTATGACAGAAAATGTTTGGGTTTTTAGAAATGATGGCGAAATCATATGGGATGATAACAAATATCAAGACCAAGCATATTGTGAGAGTTTGGTTATAGCTAAGGGAGATTTGGATTTATTAGAGACACTTGGAACTCATCATGAAGATGAGAATAAACTCGCTTCTTCTGCTGTAGTTTTTCTTGATAGCGATATTTTGAAGAACTGTGACATTGTTGATCTTCCTGGATTTGCGGCTGCGGATCAAAAAGATAATGTTATTCATCAGTTTGTTGCTCTTGGCGGTGTTGGTAGATTAGTTGATGTTCTTATTTACCTGAGTAGAGCCAATGGATTTATGCAGGGAAATGACATTGATTACTTGAATACTTGTCTTAGAGTTTTAAGACCGGTTGAAAGAAAAGATCAAAATAGCATTAAGAAACTAGGAAATCTCTTTATAGTAGCATCACAAGCAGAGACTGTTGAAAATGGTAATGTTCAGGCACTGAACAGAATTATGGATGAACAGTGCAAAGCTCTTTGTAAGCCTATGCATCTAGTAGCTAAAAAGTTGCAGACACATTCATATCTGCCGGAGAGAAGTAAATATACAAAATATGCCTATTCAGAACCTGATTTTAGAGCAAGATTCTTTACTTTTGAAAAAGAGTCTCCGAGACTCTGTAAGGCTTTTAGAAATGATTTTCTGGAATTGGTTGAATTACTTCCGGATGTTATTTTTAAGGACTTCACAGAAGCTTTACGTAAGCAGACAGAGCATTCAAAAGCAAGTCTTGAAAAGAAGATCGATGAGTATATAGGAGCGATTGAAGAACAGGAAGAATACAGAAAAGTTTGGTCTGAATTAAAAGAAAAGGAGCCGGCAAGACGAATAAAGGTCAATGAGTTAAAGAGACAAATTCAAGCTGATATTAATGATTTCAAGTTAGAAAATTGCCAAGACTTTGACAGATTCTATACGGAATATATGACGAAACAGAATCTGACGGATATCATTGATGAAAATGGATTTAAATTCAAGAAAGCAGATATGAAGAGTTTTGAAACAATAGTATATCAGACTCTTCAGGGATATTGTGAACAGATAATTCAAGGTAAATCGGATGAATATAGTAAAAAAGTTGATAAATACCTTGATTTATACGAAAAAGCCACGCTTACCACAATAAAAAAATCAAAGATTCGAGGTTTTTCGTTTAACAGTACAGATGCATTTGCTTCTGCTGCGATTGGATTAGGTGCAATTGGTGCATCAGCATCTTGGTTGGCAACAGCCGGGTTAGGTGGCACTATTTTTGGCGCTGTTATGGAAGGCGTTGGAATGGCACCTTTGATTGCATTAATAGGTGGAATCGGCGCAATGATTTTAGGTGTAGTGCTTGGTATTTTGGCAATCGTAAGTTTTACAGCATTATGGAAAAAGAACTTAGTTGATACAACAATTAAACAATATGATAAGAACGATGTTAAAGAAAAAATAATAGTTGGTATTAAAAAATATTGGGATGATACAAAACGAAGTTTTGATAAGTCCAGTGATGCATTGGAAGAAGAGTGGGCTGACAAATTATCTGAAATGGAATCGGCTTGTCAGGAAGCAAATATACCTCAACTCAAGAAGGATTTGAAAGAATTGAGGGCTGCATTCGATTTTTTTACAAAAATGCCATTGCCAGACAAAGTATAGAGGGGAATGGCAAAGTAAGAGTTGTTATTGAGCGATTAGAACGGAGGTATAGTTTAAATGAATGAATTATATACAAAACTTCAAGATGATAATCATCTCTTTGATGCTTATTTTGTAATTAAGAATGATCTTAGTCATAATCCGGGCGATATTGAGATTTTCAAAACTTTTATGGATTTGGCTTTGAGAATAGCTTCATTTGATATGGAATTTAATGCGAGACGTAAGTATTTAAGCGAAGCAGACATGGCACTGACTATTTTTTCTGAGTCTGTTGAAATGACTGACGAATCGATTATTGGTTTAATTAAGGATTATTCGAGCAAAATATCTAAGGCTTCTATAGCATTGCAAAAAGAAGAGGAAAAGTCTATTTATGAACTCGAAGAGTCAAAGAGGCAAGGAAACCAAAAACTATTTGAAGAACTTTCAGATATTTATAAGAAAATGGAATCGATTAACAGTCAGAAAGAACTGGATGATATCCTTCAAAACATTGCTGATATCGAAGCTCAGATAGATAAGAGAGTCTTTAGTGTAACGCAACAGCAGACCTATGAAAGCTTAACTCAGGGATTTTCGAAATTGATTAGTGAGAAGATGGAAGATATTAACCATCTGGAATTATTGAACTTAAACAAGGAAGCTATTGAAAATTTCAAATTGGTTTTCGATAAGTATAATGAAAAGAAATCATTCTATAACAAAAATGAGGCTGATTTAAAAGCACTAGTTACCAAATATCTTTTTGCATATGATTCAAGGCAGTTGTTTAATGAATCGTTGATTTATTTTAATCATGTTTATTCTACTATCTTCAATGGTGTAGATGATGATTTGAAGTTTAAATTGACAGAATGGTCAATTACAGCGGATAAGTTTAAAAAGAGGAAATAGTATGGTAAGAAAAAGGTTAATAGGATCGGGGTCTATTTACAGAGAATTAAATATAAATGATCTTCCGACTTTGCCTGAGGAAAAGGAATCTCCGAGTATCATCCCGGTAAGTGTTGAAAGAAAAAACAATCAGCGGGAATATGTTTATGTTCCGGAAAAGAAGACGGACAAATCGCCTATTAATATTCCTGCGTCTATTATTGCTATTCCTACCAGTTTTGTTTCTTATAATACCTTGACGATTACTCAAGGCTATAATGAACAAGTGAGCCGATATTTTGATTTAATTGATACTATGCAGAGCACATATAATGAGAAGACCTTTGCTTATATGGAAAATGTAATGCAGAAGGCTCAGATAAATGGTACGGAGGTTACAAATAGTAAGCTTAGATATACCGGAAACTGGACCGAGGTTAAGGATTTTGTAGCCAGGGAAGAACTCATGAAAATTCAAATAGGTGCAAAATCCGAGATCCCATTTGATAAGACGGAACTTCAGTCTATCAAAGAGACAATAAAAGATATGGATCTTGCAAAAATGGATGATATGCAGATTCAGAAATTGATCGATAATATTTGGCAAAGAGGATATGAACGAGAGTATCTTAATGCATTAAAAATGTTCAAAGAAACCGGAGAAGTATCCAAATATCTTCAGAAAGGAAAACTTGAAGAACTTGGAGAGGAACTTAAGGATGTTGATTTTGATAAACTTACTCAGCCGGTATTTAAAAAATTAGTGGCTAATTTTATTGAACAGCGAGAAGGTGATCATAGAACAAGTGTAAGCGCTGATCCTACTAAACAAAGCACTTTTGATAATGTAAGTGTAAGAAATACAAGCGCACACGATGATGCACATAGAGATCCGGAGACCGGAAAGGTAAATTATAAGCGTCCTAAATATGAAGAAGCACTGAATAGAAAGCAGGATATGGCGGATGCCAATAGTAAGAGAGTATTGCAGAAGCAATTGGTTGGCCTTGGAGCTGCGGTAGGTATAGCTGCTGGCATCGGATTCTCGCTTGGATTTATTACTACTCTTGCTCAAAGCGGTGTTAGTCCGGAGACATTGAAGTATGCTTTTGCAACCGGATTGAAGAGTGGAATAGAGTCTGGTGTATTTGGTGGAGTAGGATATGCTATCGGACAGACCATAGGGAAGACTCTTGCTGAAGGTTTGTCTTCTGTAATAGTGAAATCATTAGGAGAAAGAATGCCACAGATTCTTTTGGAAAACATCGGAAAGATGTGTGCAATGGGTGTTGTCGGTGGTTTGATGATTGCAATATCCTCTGTTTATCAATTTGTAAAGCTTAAATTGGCAGGATACAGCACAAAAGAATGCTTAATAAGAGTCGGCAAGAATGCATTGGTTTCCATTTTTATTCTTGGATTGTCAATTGCTGCACAGGGAATATGGGGAGGATATGCAGGAATCATCGTTTCTGTTTCCGGAGCTGTTATTCTTGTAAGTGCAAATATTATTATGACCATTCATGATAAGAAAGTTCGAGAAAAAGTTGCCGTATATTTAGTAGAACTTCATATTCCGCAATTTGCCAGGATAGAAACGGCATAATAATTTTCAAAAAATCCTTAAAAACGCCCATGAAAGCCCCATCGTAGCCCCATGAGTGCCCCATTGAAGTTCTTTTCAAGCGAAAATAAGTGTGATATATTTACAATGGACGAAGCGAATGGTTAAGACAAAACCAGTTGCCGAGTCCATTTTCTTTTGCAAAAGAATAAGGTGATTTAAGAGCGTCTGCTCGTGATTGAAAAACTTCAGTCACGGCCAGGCGCTTTTTTGTTGCCAGGAAACTGGCGGAGGGTGACGATCCGATGCCTTAACAATATTTTTTACGAAAGGAATAAAAAACATGGATTTTGAAAATTTTAAAGAAAAATTTATGGAAGACATCAAGGACAGACTTGAAGATGCCGGAATCGATGCAAAGATTACAACGAATACGGTAAAGAAGCTTAACGAAAGCTATGAAGCAGTAACCATTACACCGAACGACAGCAACCTTGGAATGAATCTTCCGGTTGAGAAGTTCTTCGATGCTTACGATGAGGGCAGACCTTATGATGAAGTAATCGATAAGGCAATGGAAGTAATTGAGAACGGAATGAATGAAAGACCGGACTTCAATATTGATGACCTTACCGATTACAGCAAGATGAAAGAAACACTTGCGATGGAAGTTGTTTCGGCAGAAGCCAATAAGGAAATGCTTGAAACCGTACCTCATAAGATGATGGAGGACATGGCAGTTGTTTATCGCTTTGTATTAAGTTCAGACGAGGACGGAAGAGCATCCGTTCTTGTTACAAATCAAATGATTGAAAACATGGGTATTACGGCAGAACAGCTTCACGCAGATGCGATGGAGAATGCTCCTCAGTTAAAACCTGCAGAGATTAAGGGTATGACAGAGGTTCTTGCGGAACTTATGGGCGTTGAGCAGGCTGAAATGATGGGTATGGCGCCGGTTGCTCCGGAAGATGAGCAGATGTTTGTAGCATCCGTTCCCGACAAGGTACACGGAGCAGGAGTTATTGCTTATCAGGACTTTATGGATCAGGCGGCTGAAAGAGTCGGAGGTGACTTCTTTATTTTACCTTCGAGCATCCATGAAATTTTGCTTGTTCCCGATGATGGGAATGTAAAGCTTCAGGATCTTGAAGCAATGGTAAAAGAGGTTAATGCAACGCAGGTAGCTCCACAGGATAAGCTTACGGACAGCGTGTACCATTATGACAGTAAGGAAAAGATTTTCGAGCTCGGAGAAAAGTTCGTTGCTCGCCAGGCTGAAAAGGAAGCTGAGAAATCAGCAGAGAAAGATACCGAGAAATCGGATAAGGGTTCTTTGCTTGGTGAACTTAAGGCCAAGAAGGAAGAAGTTAAGAAAGCTCCTAAGAAAGAGCCTGCGAATAAGGGTACAAAGACCAAAGGCGGAGATGCCTTATAATCATGTAACAATCAATTCGGGATAAGAGGTGTTGGCTAATGCCGGCACCTTTTTTAATCCCATGAAACTGAAGGGAGAAACAAATATGACATCTAATGAAATACTTGAAACAATGGGCGCAAATGATTCCAGACCGGTTACATCGGTTTTGGGTAAAAGAGAGCCGGTAGCTTATCCGAAGAATTGCAGAACACAATGTTCTTATGGTACGGGAAAGTCTTTCTGCTTTCCTTGTATTGCTCAGATTCTAAGCGAGAGAAAGGCTGTCGGTAAGGCCTAAGAAAGTGTGGCTATATGACATTTGACTACTTTTATGAAGAGCAGTCAGAGAGTTATTCGTTTTATCGCATTCCGAAGGTCTTGTTTACGGATGAAATGTTTGCTGACCTTTCAGTTGAAGCAAAGGTTTTGTATGGACTGTTATTAGATCGAATCAGTTTATCCAGGGAAAACGGATGGATTGATGAGAATAAGAGAGTCTATGTATATTTCAAAATCGAAACCTTAAAGAAAGGACTTCGCTGCGGTAATACTAAGGCTTGTCGCTTATTTAAGGAATTGGAGACATTCGGACTGATAGAGCGAAAGAACCAAAGACTTTGCAAACCAAGCATTATCTATGTGAAAGATTTTACACGTTTCCCAAATTGGGAACGCCGGACTTCCCAAAGTGAGAATACCGGACTTCCTAAGACGGGAACACCGGAGTTCTTAAAGTGGGAATCTAATAATACTGAGAATAATGATACTAAGAGGAATGATACTAATCCTATCTTATCCGGGGAGGATGTGGATAAGGATTTGGAAGAACGCGAAATCTATCGTGAGATTCTTTGTGAGAACATGGAGATTGATTTACTTAAGGAACGTAATCCGTCTGATAAGGAAACAATTGATGCAATTCTTGATCTGATGCTCGATACGATTTGCTCTAAGCGTAAGAATATCCGTATTGCCGGCGATGATAAGCCGATGCAGGTGGTAAAATCTCAGTTTTTGAAGTTGGATTCGCATCATATGGAATATGTCCTGGATTGCCTTAGAAACAATACGGCGGAAGTCCGTAACATTAAGCAGTATATGCTTGCAACAATTTATAATTCCCGAATTACCATAGACAGTTATTACCAGCAGATGGTGAATCACGATATGGCAACAGGGAAAATCTAAAAGAAGGAGAGAAAATCAATGAAAACGATTGAAGTAACAATCAAATTAGATCCGATTAATGATGGAGCCGTAATTCATCCCGATAAGATTCGAAAGAAAGAAGAAGGCGCTTTAGTAATCGGAACCAATGGCGATAGCAAGATTATCAGTGAGGACGAGGCGGTGCAGATTATGGATTATCTGTCCGGGGATCTTCAGGGTGAATGCATGGGGAAGAGTCATTTTCTTGCTGTATTCAATGCCGAAAAGATCTTTAAAATCGGCACTCGTGAGTATTTTGTCGGTTCAGCGATAATCGTAAAGAATACGAAAGACGGAATCGGCATGCTTGCAGATGATGATTTTGAGAAAGCCAAGAAGGAGTTTACCGGCAGGCTTATTAAACTTGTCGGAGACGGACAGGAGTTTTCAGCATACGAACTTGCTTAATCGAAGGGATGTGATGATATGCAGGAAGAAGTTGAAAGCAAAAGTGTAAATCTTGCAGTAAGGACTACTACGGTAACAGCGAGAGTCTTGTATCAGGCACTTCGTTCTTATATGCAGGATACAAAGAACATGGTTGCAAACAGCCGGGCAAGGGCACAGACAAGGCAGCAAATGAAGCTTACCAAACAGCAGATTAAGGCTGCCGGAAAGAATACACCGGTTAGAGGAAAGCAGACCGTTAAGCAGCTTATGAGCCAGGGACAGAATGTGGATTGTACGGATATCAGTAAAGATGATATCAAAGATTTTAAGCGTGTAGCCAATAAGTACGGACTTGATTTTGCCATTGTAAAGGATAAACAGTCGGAAACACCGATGTACACGGTATTCTTCAAGGCCAGAGACGACAAGGTGCTTGAAAAAGTAATGGACCATTTTGCCATGAAAGAGATCATTCTTGACGGCAAAGAGGAAAAGGTTAAGCCCAGCATCCTTGAGAAACTTAGACATTTCAAAGAGGTGGTTAAAAATACACCGAGAAAGGATAAGGAGAAACGAAAGGAGCAGGAGCGATGAACACAAAGAAATTAAAGAAGGTTCTGCTTCCGAATATCCCTTTTGTATTGGTCGGTGCGATAGCTACAAACCTTGGCGAAGCATGGAGGCTTGCTGTAGGAGATAATGCATCCGAAAAGATACAGAGTCTTTTTATCGATGGTGCTTTTAAAACAGCATTTTCAAATCCTCTGCCGAGTCTTCATCCAGTGGATTTACTTGTCGGCATTTTGATTGGAGCAGCATTATGGGCTTTTATGTATTTCAAAAAGAAAAATGCAAAAAAGTTCAGACATAACACGGAGTATGGTTCAGCCAGGTGGGGAACACCGGCGGATATCGAGCCTTATATGGACCCGGTTTTTGAGAATAATGTGATTTTATCTCAAACAGAGCGACTTACAATGAACTCAAGGCCGGCGAATCCGAAATATGCCCGAAATAAAAATGTGCTTGTTGTCGGCGGCTCCGGTTCAGGTAAGACGAGGTTTTTTATCAAACCGAACCTTTTACAACTTCATTCTTCGATGGTTTTAACTGATCCGAACGGGTAGACTCATATAGGACAATATAAGTGTCACTTGGAAAAATGAAAGGAGGTTCACATGAACAAACATCAGTACACTGCCCTGTATGAACGCCTTTCGAGGGATGATGAATTGCAGGGCGAGAGCAACAGTATCAAGAATCAGAAGCAGCTTTTAGAGGATTATGCTCAAAAGCACGGCTTCGACACCTTCCGTCATTTCACAGATGATGGAATCAGCGGCACCACCTTTGACCGCAAAGGCTTTAAGTCAATGATCGACGAGGTTTTGGAAGGAAACATATCAACGATCATCGTAAAAGACATGAGCCGCTTCGGTCGTGACTACTTGAAGGTCGGTTATTATACCGAGATCATGTTTGTCGAAAAAGGTGTGCGCTTCATCGCTATCAATAATAACATAGATAGCGCAAATCAGACAGACTCGGATTTTACACCGTTCTTGAACATCATGAACGAATGGTATGCAAGGGATTCGAGCCGTAAGATCAATGCAGTATTTACCGACAGGATGGAGAGAGGATTAAGGTGTAGCGGTTCCGTTCCCTATGGCTACTACCGTAAGCCTGGGGACAAGCAGACACTCTATGTGGATGAAGAATCGGCAAAGGTTGTAAGGCGTATCTTTGATATGGTGGTGCAGGGATATTCGTATGCGGAGATCGCAAGAATCTTCCACGATGAAAAAATACCTATCCCCACAGAGTATGCAAGGATTCGCTATCCGGAGAATTGCAGACATATTCCGTTGCAGGATCCCTATTTATGGACGAATACAACATTGTCATATATCATCCATCGGCAGGAGTATCTTGGGCACACCGTTCTGATGAAATCAAAGGGAGTATCTTACAAGTCAAAGAAGAGGCTTAATGTTGCCGAAGAGGACAGGCTTGTTTTTACGAATACCCATGAGCCGATCGTTGATGAAGAGACTTGGAACCTTGCCAATAAGATCAAGGCATATAGGAAAAAGACACCGTATGAAGAGGATCCGTTTAACTTGACAGGGTTGCTTTTCTGTTCGGAGTGTGGGGGCAAGCTCGTAAGGCGTGACGGAACCCCGAATAACAGGGAGAAGAGCGATTGTGATCGTGCCTATTGCTGTTCCAATTATCGTAACCTGAGAAACACTTGCAGCAAGATGCATTACGTTAAGCGCTCCGATATGCTTGATATCATTCATAAATCAATCAAGAGAGCCGCCAAATTCTCGATAACTAACGAGAAGGAGTTTCGTAAGCAGATTATGGAAGCGTTATCGACAAGGCAGGAGATTGACGATACGGAAAGAGAAGAAAAGCGCAAAGCCGCCGAGAACCGCATGGAAGAGCTTGATACTCTTATCGAGAAATTATATGAAACCTATGCACTTGGAAAGATACCGGCTAAGCAGTATGACCGCTTGATGGGGCAGTATGAGGGAGAGTATGAGGAGCTTGACAGCCTTGTTAAAGAGCTTGCACCGAAGGAAGATGAGGTTAATCCCAAGAGCGCGACAGATGCTTTTATTGCACTTGTCAAGAAATACGCTGATTTTGAGGAACTTACACCGCTGATGATACATGAATTCATTGATAAGATCATAGTTCATGAATCAAACGGGGTAAGAGGTTTCGGAAGAAAGCAGACCATAGAGGTATATTTCAACTTTATCGGGCAGTTCGTTCCCCCGATAAGCAAAGCGGAAATAAAGGAAGAGGCTGAGACGCAGAGGAAGATCGAGCAGGAAAAGAATCAGATCCGTGCAGATAAGAGAAAGGCTACCCTTGAAAGGTATCATGCCAACAGAGCTATGAGAATTGAGCAGTTAAGGCTTGATGCCGAAAGCGGGGATCCCGAAGCGATAGCGAAATATGAGGAGCATTGCAGGAATGAAGAGGAAAAGCGGGAGCGTAGCAAGGCATACTTCAAAGAGCGTTATCGTTTGGAAAAGGAGAAGTACCGCAAGACAAAGGAACTTGCCGAGCAGGGAGACGAGCAGGCTAAAGAACTTCTTGCCGAACTTGACCGCAGGAAAGAATACAGGAAGAAGCGTGTCAGCGAGAAAGGGAAAGCGGAGCGCAGGGCGAAGAAAGCATTGGCATCTTCACAGCCGTTAGTTATCGCAAATGCGTGATACCTAATAAAGCTGACAAGGAAAATATCCAAGAGAATACTGGGGCTTCATTTCATACGATAACTATCGGATGAAATCGAAGTAAAAAGGCATCTTATGAGACCGTGCTATACGGCATTCAGACAGGTGCCTTTTCTCATATCGGGAATCGGGAGCATGGTTTCCCTTCCCTGCCCTTTTCTCTCTCTTCTTCCCCCTCAGAAAGAAAAGCGAAAAGAAAGAACCAAAGAAAAGATAAAAGAAAGATATACCCCTATTATTTTACTCTTATCCCATCCTATCCTATCAATCCGTTCCCGAAAGCGGAACGCAGTCCTGTCGGTCAGTCCGTCAGTCAGACATGAAAGGAGCCAGACAATGAGATTGTCACGATATGAGCAGGAAACGGTAATCAACTTCAATGCCGGAGAACGAGTTGCCACCCTTTACACCCGTGATCCTGCTGTTATGAGAAAAGTTGATGCGTTAGTTATCGGGTTTCCAGATACCTTCAAGTGCATAGGTGAAACAGATATCGACAAGACCTATGAAATGCCTAAATCTGCCGTTAGTTATCGTAAGCCGAGGCGGTTATCTGAGAAACAGAGAGAAGACGCAAAAAATCGCATAAATGCAATAAATAATCGTTGAATACAGGCGCAAAAATCATTATACTGAAGGCAGTGAGGTGAGAAACGATGTCAGATACCGGTATTATGTGCCAAGACGAATATTTTGAGGTTCTGGAAGCTGTAAAGAACCATATTATATCAGCCCAAAAGACTGTTATGAACACCGCTAATGAGGAGCGCAATAAGCTTTATTGGCGTATAGGAAAGACAATTATTGAGCATTCCTCGTGGGGGAATAAGTTTGTTCAGACTCTTTCAAAAGATTTGAGGATGGAATATCCGTCTGCCACAGGCTATTCAGAGAGAAATCTGAACTATATGAAGCAGTTTGCCGAGAGAATCCCATCCGAGGAAATTTTGCAACAGGGTGTTGCAAAAATCAATTGGAGATCCATTACGTTTTTGATCAACCAAACGGAAAATACAGAAGAATTCGTATGGTATGCGGCGCAAACCTTAGAACAAGGCTGGTCAAGTACGGTTTTAAGGCATCAGATCGAGAGTGGCTTGTATGGTAGGCAGGTATTGGTTGAAAAAACCACAAATTATAAAACTCAACTTGCAAATCCTTTGGGAGAACAGGCTGAGGAGATAATCAAGGATCCGTATGTGTTTGATTTTATACCGGCGGCGGCACCTTTGCTTGAGAAAGACTTAGAAGATGCTATGGTTGCGCAGATAACCAAAGTTCTTATGGAGTTTGGTAGTGGCTTTTCGTTTCTTGGAAGGCAATATCCTATACATGTCGGGGAGAAGGACTACTATATCGACCTTCTGTTCTATAACGTGAAACTCCATTGCTATTTTGTTGTGGAACTTAAAACGGTTGATTTTGAGCCGGAATTTGCCGGAAAATTGTCATTTTATCTATCCGCAGTAGATGGCGAACTGAAGTCGGATCTGGATAATCCAACACTGGGTTTATTGTTGTGCAAGGGCAAAGATAAGGTGGTTGCTGAATATGCTTTACAGGATATAAACAAACCCATAGGAATAAGTGAGTACAGGGTATCGGACAAGATGAATCCTGCGATAATGGAAAATCTTCCATCAATAGAAGATATTGAAAAGAGAATAAAGCTATAATCAAATTTTGCAACGCCCGTTGCAAAAATAGGGATAAACCGGAAATAAGACCGAAGAAGACCGTCAGTCTAACGATTGGCGGTTATATTATGCCCCTTTTAGGGATTATCAATAGTCATTCGTCGTCTTTTTTATCTTCGTTTAAGGCATCCATATATCCGGCTGTAATTATACCGGCTGGAAGTGCTACTACTGCTATACCAAACACGGACGATATCATAGTTATAATTCGACCGGCGGTTGTGATGGGGTATATATCACCGTACCCTACGGTTGTCAAAGAAACGGTTGCCCAATATATAGCATCGAAAAAAGTCTCAAAGGAGTCAGCCTCTACATTGAAAATAACCAAGGCTGAAACTATAATATATCCTATCGCCAGAGTGCAAACAGCAAGAAGAGCATTTTTTGAATTTCGTATAACTTTTGCGATAATAGTGATACTTTTACTATATCTAAAGGCTTTGAAAACCCTAAAGACTCTGAAGGTGCGGAATATTCGGAATAAACGGAGAAGTTTGAATCCGCTATTTAAGACAGTAAGTGTGGGTAGTATCGACACAAGGTCTATTATTGCCCAAGGGGTAAATGGATATTTGATAAACGATACTACCCCAGCCTTTCTCAGTTTATAATCGGCTGTTAATAGTCTAAGAATGTAGTCTATTATAAATAGAACCGTTGTAACAATATCTGTATAAATGAAGAATGAGGGTGGCTGCTTAAAAGCAAGAGGAACTATGCTGATAATGATTGCACACATCATCAGCATATCATAACAAAAACTTACCTTATCGCCGTCGGACGAAATCTCTATGATTTCATAGATTCTTTTGCGCATTTGCTTTCACCTCAAATCTTTATTATAAACAAGAGAAATATTAGTAGTCAACAAGTATTTTCTGTGGTATCATTATTCTGATTATTTATAATCAAAAATCAGAAATGGAGTGTGAAGCTATGAAACTGATTGACTTAACCTGTCCCCACTGTAGCGCACAAATGAAGGCAAATCCCGAACAAGGGCAAGTTATATGCGAACATTGTGGTGCGACAATATTGATTGACGATGAAGTCCAGCATATTCAGTATGATAATGCTGAAGAGGCGGGATACAACTTCGAGAAGGGGAGACAACGCGCTCAGGCTGAGAGAGGACAGTATACAACTCAGCAAAACAACAGAGCGGTTCAACAACCACCTAAGAAAAAAAGAAAGACATGGTTGTGGGTTCTTGGATGGCTTTGCATTTTCCCGCTTCCGCTTACTATTTTATTGCTTCGCAAAAAGGATATGAAACCCGCAATCAAGTACGGGATATTGGCAGCTGCTTGGATAGTATATCTAATCATTGCCTTTTCGGGGAAGTCAGGAAATACGGATACATCTGGTGGAGCGAATACATCATCTGACAGAAGCGTAGCGAACACGGAAACTAATACTAACATCAAGTCGATATCATTTGTTAAGATAGGCGACTTGGAACAGACCGTGAAAATCGGTGGTAGCACATCAGAAAGCTATGTAGATGTTAAGGTAAAAGATAAAAACGCATTTTCACCAAGTGATGTTATATTCGTTAGCGAGAATCCGGAAATAGCCACTATTGAATATACAAAGGATGCATTAACAACCTGCTTATATTACAAAATCAACGGCATCTCAGCAGGTGAAACATATGTCTATGCTTCCTCTGCTGATGGAAGTGTAGTGTCTGAGAAGATGAAAGTTATAGTTGAAGGAAGTGGTAAAAATATTACGAGTATGGCTTTTGCGGATACAAGTGAGGTTACAGTTAAGGTTGGACAGGATAGCAATATTGGCACATTAAATGTGACGCTTGATAATTCTTGGGATTTTTCGGCTGAGGATGTGGTGTTTGTGAGTGAAAATCCTGAGATAGCAACCATAACCCGTGAAAAAAGCTCATATGGTAAGACGGTGTATTACCAAATTCATGGTATTGCACCTGGCAGCACGAATGTGTATGCGCAATCAAATGACGGCTTGGTGTCCTCGGATAAAATTAGCGTAGTAGTTCCCGATCCGATAAATGTTGAAGCAATCAGCTTTGATTTTGAAGATATTACTCTTGCAATAGGTGAGAGCAGGACGATAACGGCGGTTATTACACCTGATGATGCTGATAGTAAAGAGGTTAAATGGTCGTCTGGAGATTCATCTATTGCGACTGTTGATCAAGATGGTAAACTTGTTGCCGTTGCAGGAGGAACAACTGTAATTACAGCAGAGGCATCAAATGGAGTCTCAGCATCCTTTAATCTTACAGTAGACGAATCGAAGAGGCTGATGAGTTTACGTGTATCGCATCCAAGAGATGATGATAACAATATAGGTGATGAATGGAGTTATTATAACGAGATCAACGGAGAAAGCACCAGAAACGAATATGCAATAGCTGTTGGTGATACGTTGACCTTCTACTCAAAATATACTGAATCAGATGACAATCCCGATGTAGGAGATGCTAAAAAAACGTATACGGTTACGGAAGCTGATTTGCAAAATGGATTCACTGTAACGATGGATGTATATGTCAAGGAAAATGGTGGCAAGAATAGCGGAAAAGCGGCTCATTTTGTTGTTACCTATACATTCTCAGTAAAATAGTACAATGAAATAATATGTCCAAAATACAAGGGAGGTGAGCGGAATGATTAAGCGATTAGTTCTGACATTCACCTTCCTTGTGCTTTTAGTAAGCGTACTCATTTTATCATACTTGTTGTGGACTAATCGCAAATCTGCTAATGCTGAACAACAAATTACAAGTTCCGTCGAGGCAGATATCCAAGTACAACAGGAGACACCCGATACAAATGTACCGGTGCTTGATTCAATCGATGAAATTATTGAAAAAGCGCAAGAATTTGATTATTCTGAAGTTGCTGACTTTTCAGGCTCCGCTGTACAAATCATCAATGGAAATGTTCCTTTTTTTGAGGATGCGGATAAGCGGGATTATGGCTTTGAAAAGTATAGTGATTTAGATGAATTGGGGAGATGCGGAGAGGCGTTTGCTTGCGTAGGAATTGAAACTATGCCTACAGAGGAAAGAGGATCAATAGGGATGATCAAACCCTCTGGCTGGCAGACAATCAAGTATGATTTCATTGATGGAAAATATCTATATAATCGGTGTCATTTGATAGGATACCAACTTGCCGGAGAAAATGATCTTGCAGAGAATTTAATTACAGGCACAAGGTATTTGAATATAGAGGGTATGCTTCCCTATGAGAATATGGTCTCTGACTATGTTTCAAGTAGCAACAATCATGTTCTATATCGGGTAACGCCAATCTTCTTAGAAGACAATCTGGTGGCAAACGGAGTTCTTATGGAGGGAATGTCCGTTGAAGATAGAGGGGAGGGGTTGTCCTTCTGCGTTTTTGCCTACAATGTGCAGCCGGGGATAGATATCAACTACTTGACAGGGGAGAGCGTACAGCAAACAGAAACGGAATTGTTTGAAATATATGGCGAAGATACTCCGGATATAATAGAGAGAGTTTTTAATGAGGATGATCAAACATCTGTATCACAGGAGAAACTTGATAATGTTACTTACATTGGGAATAAAAACTCTCATAGATTTCATTACCCTGATTGCGAGGGCGTAAGTGATATGAAGGAAGAGAATAAAGTATATTTCTATGGAGACAGAAATGAATTGATAGAAGCTGGATATATCCCGTGCGGTTCATGCAATCCTTAGCATAACAATGACGAGTGCCTTTGCGGCACATTATAAATGCCATTATGACATAAAACAAAAATAATAACACAAAAGAATAATATCGGTTCCACAGACGGTGGCGATTATCTATTTTAGATTATCGTCCCCGTCTTTTTTTATCCATAAATCGCCGGAAGCGGCATACAAAGAAAGGAGATTTTCAAAATGACAGAACAGGAAAAAAAGACGAAGGTTGACCGTGCAGCCGAAAAGGTGAAGCGGGCACAAGCGGAGTACCGAAAGGCAGTCCGTGAAGAAAAGGACAAGGAGAGAAAAGCGCAGGATCGCCACAAGTATATGATGGGCGGATGTGTGCAGAAATACTTCCCCGAAGGTCTTGATGTGTTTGATTTTAACGAGCTTGAAATGAACCGGATCATAGCTTGCGCGTTTAGCCTTAAGGACGTGAAAAACATGATCAATACGGTTATCAAGGAGAGACCGGATCCCGATGCCGAAAACGATGGAGAGGAGGTTGCCGTTGATGAAGCTGAAAGCGATGATATTGAAGCCGAGGAGGAGGACGATGCCGAGGGCGATTCCTAAACAGGTCTTTCACCGAGATTTTCTCGGTGCGCACAGATATACCACCAGAGGTGGTACTGCGCGTCCTGCCGGAGGCGTCCTGCGGAC
>Ga0129307_1001883_pt1 | contig 19469 bp, 10 predicted proteins | sample P1105metagenome_FD_94437 | JGI IMG/M metagenome (GOLD analysis project Ga0129307, IMG submission 94437) | Capybara group fecal microbial communities from Wisconsin, USA - P1105 metagenome | ecosystem: Host-associated > Mammals > Digestive system > Large intestine > Fecal | place: USA: Wisconsin... | reverse complement strand
CATGACGCGTCAGCCCTTTCAGATGCTTTGAATATGATACCGGAAGCACCCGGATCACCTGTACTGGAAAGTCACAAGGCCATAGACCCAGAGCGCAAAGATGATGAGCGGGGAGACCCAGGTGAAGACGGGCCGCATCCAGGCGCGGACTTTCAGGCCCTTGCCTGCGTTGGCCTCTTTCACGAAATTGTCCCAGCCCCAGCCGAAGGCTCTGCTGCAGAACACCAGATACATCAGCGAACCAAGCGGCTGCAGCAGGGTTTCCACGAAGTAATCCCAGAGATCCAGCACGCCTGAACCTTCGCTGAAGGGCTGGAATCCGCTCAGGATGCTTCCGGACAGCGCCATGGGCAGGCAGAGCACGATCATGACAATGCAGAGGATCAGGCAGCCCTTCTTACGGCTCCAGCCCGTAATATCGCGCACCATGGCCAGAATGTTCTCAAAGACCGCAAAGACGGTGGACATGGCCGCAAAGGTCATGAACAGGAAGAACAGCGTGCCCCAGACCCTGCCGGCGGTCATGTTGGAAAAGACCGCGGTCATGGTCGTGAAAAGAAGAGGCGGGCCGGCATCCGGATTGATGTTGAAGGTAAAGCAGGCCGGGAAAATGATGAAGCCTGCCATGATGGCTACCAGCGTATCCAGTGCGATGACGCTCACGGATTCTCCGAGCAGGGTCCTCTCCTGTCCGATGTAGGAACTGAAGATGGCCATGGAGCCGATACCAAGGGACAGGCTGAAGAACGCCTGGTTCATGGCCTTGATGATGACCTGCATATTGATGGCGGAAAAGTCCGGCGTCAGATAAAACTTCAGACCCTCAGCCGCGCCGGCCATGGTGCAGGCTCTGACAGCCAGCACAAACAGCAGCATGAACAGGGCCACCATCATATACTTGTTGACCTTCTCCAGGCCGCTCTGCAGACCCAGGGAAAGCACACCGAAGCCGAGCACCACGACAACGATCATATAGATCACATTGACAGAGGTATTGGCCGCCGTGGCGCCATAGCTCAGGGTCTCAAAATCTCCGCCCACAAAGCGGAAGAAATAGTAGATGAAATAGCCCGCGATGGTGGTATAGAACATCATCAGAAAGACGTTGCCCAGCAGGGCAATGATGCCGTGAAAGCGCCACAGCCCTTTGGAGTTCTCCATCTTCTGATAGGTGAGGATGGGACTGACTTTCACAGACCTTCCCACCGAAAACTCCGCCGTCATGATGGGAATGCCCAGCACGATCAGCGCGATCACATAACAAAACACAAAGGCGCCGCCGCCGTTGTTGCCGACGCGCCACGGAAAGGTCCAGACATTTCCCAGACCGATGGCGCAACCGGCACTGAGAAGCAGAAAGCCAAGGCGGCTCCCCAGTGTTTCCCGTTTGTTTTCCATTTGTTAAACCCCCTAACTGTTTTCCCCGGCCGCCCTCATGAAAGCGGCCGCGGTTTGTTGCTATAAAATCATCCTCAGGCTGCGGTTTTCACAGCTGCAGCCCCGGATCATTTTACTCTTTTACGATCGGATTCTCCAGTACGCCGATGCGGTCGATCTCCAGATGCATCACATCGCCCACCTTCAGGTACTTGGGCGGTCTGAAGCCGAGGCCGACGCCGGAAGGCGTTCCCGTGGCGATGACCGTGCCGGGCAGCAGCGTCATGCCCCTGGATATCTCTTCGATGGCGGCTGCCACCGGCTGGATGTGCAGCGAGGTATCCGAATTCTGGCGCAGTTCCCCGTTGATATAGCAGCGGACACCCAGGGTCTGAGGATCCGGGATCTCGTCTGCCGTCACGATGCAGGGGCCCATGGGCGTAAAGCCGTCCAGGCTCTTGCCCAGATACCACTGGGAATGCTCCATCTGGATGGTCCTGGCGCTGACGTCGTTGATGATGGTATAGCCGAAGACATGATCCAGCGCCTCTTCCACGCTGATGGCCTTGGTCTTCCTGCCGATGATGACGCCCAGCTCTACTTCATAGTCCAGGCTGTCCACCAGCCCCTCATAGGCCGGCACGCCCTGTCCCGGCGCCGTGAAGTACAGGCATCTCTTGGAGAAATAGACCGTCTTCTCCTGATGATCGAAGTCGTCGTTGGCAAACTCCTTGGCCTCCTTGCGGTGGGACCAGTAGTTGACGCCCAGGCAGATGACGTCCTGCTGAGGCTTCAGCATGGGCGCCAGCAGCCGGTAGCTGCCTGCCTCCAGGGGCTTGCCGCTTCCCTTCAGCGCTTCCAGTTTCTCTTTCATTTCCGGAGTCCAGGCCTCGATCAGAGCCTGCATATCCGGGCAGCTGATGCCGTTTTCCTTCAGGCCGTACAGCTCCTCACAGCCCTGAAATCCTGCTGCCAGCAGTGCTTCTCCGCCTTTTTCAATGGTATATAGTCTCATTCAGTCCTCCTTGATAAAGGGAAAACCGTCCCAGACAGGTTTTCCGCTGTAGTGCTTCAACGCTTCTTCTCCTCTGAGGACCCGGAGCACACTTCTTGCAAGCGCTTCCTGTTCAAATTCTCCGGGATAGCAGCTGACCTCGGCGATCCAGCCGCATTTTTCCCTGATGGTCTCGGCCACATCCGGATAACGGACCAGACCGCCCGTCAGAATGATGCCGTCCACCTTGCCGCCCATGACCGCAGCCATGGCGCCTATGTAACGCACGATCTGATACTTCATGGCCTCCCAAACCAGCGTGGCATGCGGGTCTCCGTCTTCCATCATCTTATGGACTCTGGAGGAATCCGAAGTCCCGAAATGGCTGACAAAGCCGCCGCTTCTGGAGGTGAGCATGCGCACGTCCTCCGGCGTGTGGGTCTTTAAATACTCGACGATGTCATTGACGCCGATGCTGCCGATGCGGGTAGGCGTGAAGGGGCCGTCTCCGCCGGCGCCGTCGTTGCCGTCGATCATGCGTCCCTTTTCATGGGCATAGACCGTGATGCCGCCGTCGATGTGGCAGACCACGAAATTATAGTCCGAATACTTGCCGCCCATGTTTTTGGCATGTTTCATGGCCGTAGCCCTCTGGTTCAGGGCATGCAGGCTGGAGCGGCGATAGACGCCCTTAATGCCGGTCACCCTGGCCAGGTCGCAGAACTCATCCGTAACGATGGGATCCAGCATGTAACTGCTCTTTCCGTATTCATTGCCCAGGATGTAAGCCAGCTGGACGCCGAACTGTGATGCGTGTTCCACGCCGCCCACCGTGTCCCGCGTATCTTCATAAAGCTTCTGATCGATCAGATATACGCCGCCTTCCACGGAATAGCAGGGGCCTCCGCGGCCGATGAATACGTCCATGGTGTCCAGCGGATAACCGGCCTTTTCCAGCATCTCGGTGATGACCTTCTTGCGGAATGGCACCTGGTCGTTCATGGTGGGGAACTGCAGCAAAACGCTGGAGTCGTGGAATACACTGTCGGTAAAGACGTTTTCATCGTCTTCAAATACGGAGATCTTTGTGGAGGTGGAACCCGGATTGATCACCAATAGTCTGTACTGATACATTTTAAAACCTTCCCTCTGTTATTTCTCTGCAGGAAGCGGGATCTCCAGGATCACCGACTCATATGCACGTAAATCATACTTTATCATATTCTCGCGCCCATCACAGCATTTTTTTTCAGAAACCGGCATCCGCCTGCCCGCTTCCCCGCTTTCCTGCAGCCCGGGCAGACTGTCGTAGGTGCTGAACACGCGCCTGTAGCTTCCTTCCACCGGAACGCCGCAGGGATAGCCCGGATGCTCCGTGGGCGCCAGATTGCAGATGACGAGCAGCGCCCCCTCATAGTTCCAGGGATTGCGGCGGATATAGCTCATGGTGTTTCCGTCGGCATCGTTCCGGTTCACCCACTCAAAGCTCACCGGGTTTCCGGTATCGGAATACAGGCAGGGATACTTCGCATAAAGGCCGTTCAGGGCGCGGACGCTGTCCATCACGTCCCTGTGCCAGGGATCGTCCGCCAGGTAAAAATCGATGCCTCTTGCCTCGCTCCACTCCTGCTCCATGGCAAATTCCTGGCCCATGAACAGAAGCTTCTTGCCCGGCTGGGTGTAAAGCATGGTATACAGGGTCTTCAGCCCGCCGAGCTTTTCCGGAATGCTGCCGGGGAATTTATAGAGCAGGCTCTTCTTCAGGTGCACCACCTCATCGTGCGAGAGCACCAGGATGAATTTCTCCGTAAAGGCGTAATCCATGGTATAGGTCAGCTCTCCGTGATGATAGCGCCGGTAGACCGGGTCCTTGGAGAAGTATTTCAGCGTATCGTTCATCCAGCCCAGGTTCCATTTCAGGGCAAAGCCGAGGCCGCCCTCTTCCACCGGTTCCGTGATGCCTTTCATAATGGAGGAGTCCTCGGCGATCAGATAGGCATCGCTTTCATCGGCGATCTGACGGTTCAGCTGCTTCAGAAAACGGATGGCGCCCGGGTCCTGCATGTTTCCGGTCTCCGGCGAATAACGCCCGGGCCGGCTGTAATTGCTGTACAGCATGGCCGCGACCGCGTCCACACGCAGGGCGTCGACGTGAAACTCCCGGATCCAGTACAGGGCGCTGGAAAGGAGGAAGCTCCGCACCTCCGGACGTTCAAAGTCAAACGCCCTGGTGCCCCATTCCGGATAATCGCTGATACGCGTGTCCTCCGGCTCATACAGGGCCGTTCCGTCCAGATTGGCCAGTCCGAATTCATCTTTCGGAAAATGGGCCGGCACCCAGTCCAGGATGACGCCGATGCCGTTTTGGTGCATCAGGTCCACAAAGTATCTGAAATCATCCGGCGTCCCGAAGCGGCTGGTAGGTGAAAAATAGCCGCTGACCTGATATCCCCAGGAGCCGTCAAACGGATGCTCGCAGATGCCCATGAGCTCCACGTGGGTGAAGCCCATATAACGGACATATTCCGCCAGTTCCTCCGCCAGACGGCGGTAATGCATAAAGCCGTCCGGCCTCCAGGGATCCTTTTTCCAGGAGCCGGGATGCACTTCATAGACCGACATGGGGGCCGCAGCCTCGCCCGTTCTGCCCGGACGGCTCTTCATATAAGCCCGGTCATTCCAGCGATAGCCGCCCAGCTCCCAGACCACGGAAGCATTGTCCGGTCTGAGCTGGCTGTAGAGCGCATAAGGATCCGACTTCCGGCGGAGCACGCCGTCGGCCCCTTCCACTGCATATTTATAGACTGTTCCTTTTCCTGCTCCCGGAATAAAGAGGCTCCAGACGCCATCCTTTGACCTATTCATGGGATCCGCCCCGGGCGTCCACCCGTTGCCGTCCGTCAGAACGCTGACGGCCCCGGCATTCGGAGCCCAAAGGGAAAAGAGGACTCCCGCCCGGCCCTGCCGGATGCAGGGCCGGGAACCCAGAAATTTATAGGCCATGGTACTGCTGCCTTCATGAAAAAGGTAACGGTCGTAAGGCGTCATATCAGTCTCCTGCGGCGTAGATCAGGGAATAGCGGAACAGGGGATCCTTGCTGTCTTTCTCATAGCAGCTGACGGCCCAGTCGTCGTTCACAATGAAATGACCGTCGTAAATGAGCGCCCATGAGGGCAGCTTTCTGGAGGTCTTCAGCTCTCTGTCCCAGATCGTGCAGCCGGGGCCGGCGTTATCGCTTTCCACGATGTACCATTCGCCCGTGACCTCGTCCATGCGGGCATAGCAATGATCCATATCTTCCGCCACGGTCTCCATGGTTTCGGCGTCCACGATGGTCGTATGGGCATTGTAATCGTCGTCATAGTATACGATCTGCAGATAGGGGATATCGCTGCTTCCTTCAACGGTATAGAAGGGATTGCAGTACTCGCCTTTCTCAAAGTAACGGGATTTGCCCGTCTTCAGATCGTAGAGGTAAACGCCCTTTCTCTCTTCGCGCGGTTCTTCCGGCATCAGCATGGTATCCCCGTCGATCTCGGGCTCTCCCTTGCAGCTGATGATGCTGCTGGTCTCCAGGAAATCAAAATCGTACATGGAATCCGTAAACAGCTTTTCACCGTCCAGGGTGTAGTACTCCTGGGTGATCGCTCCATCGCTGTAGGTATGCACGACGATGCCTTCTTCTCCGCACTTCTGCACGCCGGTTCCATGGGCGTAGAACAGATATTTGCCCGTCGGGTCGTAAAAATCGATGCCGTTGGTACCGATGGCGGCAAGCAATTTCTCGCTCACGGTCCAGCAGCTCTCATAATTCTTCGGCAGGATCATATTGCCCTTCAGATCGATGAAGTTGCAGCCGTCTCCTGTATCGACCCTTGCGAGGCCGTACTCGAAGACGCCGGCGTCATTGTAAGGACCGAACAGAAGCTTTCCGCTTTCCTCCACAAAATAGGCCATGCCGTTGACATAGAGCCTGTAGATGCCGTTGTTTGCGTAGGAAACGCCGATATAATCGCCCTCATCGCCCCTCAGCCCGGCAAGCACTTCTTCCGGAAGCTTTTCCCTGTTGAAGACCACATTGCCCTTGAAATCGTAGACGTCAAAGCTGAGTCCGTCCCAGTTCTCCTGGGCAATGACCCTGTCATTTTCACACTGGATATAAAGATAGGACTTTTCGCTGACAAAAGAACCGTCCTTCAGGGCCAGCTGATAAGCCATCTCTGGCTCTTCATAGCCTTCCAGCACCGTCCTTCCCAGCGAGTAATAAGGCGAAGGATACGAGCGGCCGTCCTCGTAATAATCAACGGACTCGATATCGTTGTAGCAGGGATCCGTGACCAGACGGCCTTTCTCATCAAAGAAGCCGTAGAAACCGCCGATGTCATAACCGTAGCCGCCCTCGTAGTTCTCATAGAGCATGGTGCCCTGATAGGGGAGGAGCAGGCCGTAGGAATTGGAAGCAACGAGCTCATTCACGGGCTCCTCGCTGATCCTTGTAAAGATGTTGCTCGGGAATTCAAAATCGGTGAAATAGCTTAAGTCTTCCGCAACTTTCTTTCCGGAAGGAAGCGGGATCAGCTTCACCGGCTTGCCGTCCGCAAGCTCGGGCTTCACGGGCGTCGTCACGGACACATAGCCCATCTCGGAAAGCACATGCTGGCCGTTGTCGGACGCCAGCCACTCATAAAGCACTCTGGCGGGGCTGTCCTTCTCCTGCGCGGCAGCAATGACGCTGTAGTAAGCATTCAGATGGGGATACTTCCGGCTTCTGATGCTCTCATCCGAAGGCGCCACGCCGTCGACCGCCAGGATCTTCAGACCCTTGGCCATTTTCATGTCGTTGGCATAGTAGTAAACGCTGTAGCCCAGCGCGTTGGCCGTGTTGTCATAGGATTTCACGGCCCGCATCAGCTCGCCCATTTCGCCGATGACGTACTCCCCGGGAGGGTCGATCATTTCGGTGTCTTTCATCACCAGCTTTTTCATCAGGGCCTGGGAGCCGGCGCCCTCGTTCCTCTGGAAGGGAACGATCTCGGCGTCGTTTCCGCCCACCTCTTTCCAGTTGGTGATCTTTCCGGTGTAGATATCCCTGATCTGTTCCGTGGTCAGGCCGTTCACCGGGTTTTCCTCATTCACCAGGAAAATCAGGGCGTCGGTGGCAATCTCTTCCAGTTCATACTCAAAGCCCTGCTCTTCCATCTCCGTGTAAACGGCAGCGTTGGGCTCGCCTACGATCAGGATGTCGCAGTCATCCATGGCCAGATTCCGGAAGGACTGGGTGGTCCTGTGGAAGGACACCAGGCTCTCGATGTTTTCCACGGGCTGCATCAGCAGCACGGAAGCTACAGCCTTGCCGAGCGGGACGCAGGAAGTGGAGCCGTCCATCCTGGGGAAATTGGCCCTGGTGAAATAATAGTCGGCCTCATCCGGCTGCAGGACAGGCTCTGTTTCAGGCGCCTTCGTCTCCGCCGGCGTCTGTGCCTGCGTGGCTGCAGAGGTCGGCGCGGCCTGTGTTGTCACGGGAGCCGCAGTCGTTTCCGGCGCTGCCGTGGTCTCTGCCGGCTTTGCGGTACAGGCGGCCGACGAAAGTACCATGAATGCTGCAAGTACGTATGCTACGATTCTCTTTTTCATTTCATCTCCTTTTCAACGCTGTTTCTGTATCAGCTGACAGAAGCCTGCAATGATCTCTGCTCCTGCTCTTTCTGACGTATGATCCTCAAAAGCTTTAAAATGACCGGCACTGCAAGAAGCAGGGTCAGTACGTCTGCCGCTGCCTGAACCGAAGCCACGCCCCTTGCCCCGAAGATGCGGGACAGCGGGTACAGGATGGGCAGGAAGCAGCTTCCCTGGCGGGCAGTGGCCAGCAGAACGGCCTCACCCGCATAGCCGAGTCCGGCGCAGAACATGTTGACGATGCCCACCCACGCATGGATTGGCAGGGCTATGCTCTGCAGACGGATGCTGAAGCGCCCGATGGCATGCATATTGGCATCGGTCCCGGCAAACAGATCGATGATGGCATCCGCGGAGAAAAACAGCAGGACGCCCATCACAAGGCCGGTGGCAAGTGCCATGAGGGAGGCTGCCTTATAGCTTTCCCTCACACGGTCAAAGCGGCCCGCGCCCCAGTTGAAGCCGGCCACCGGCTGAAAGCCCGTGCCCAGTCCCAGGACGATGCCGAAGGGGAACATCATGATCTTGGTGGTCACGCCGATACCCGCCAGCACAGAATCGGAAATGGCGCCTGCCTCCTTGTTCAGCAGGATGGCCGCCACCACCGCCAGTCCGTTCCTGAGGAAGGAGGAAGAACCGACGGAGAGGATCTCGACGATGACATCGGCTTCGGGCCTGAAATTCTTCACTGAGAGCTTCAGCATGCTGCGCCCGGTCAGATAGGGATTGATCAGGATCAGGAAGCTCACCAGCTTGGAAATGGCCGTGGCCATGGACGCGCCTGCCACACCAAGGCCGAAGTGGAAAATAAAAATGGGATCCAGGATGCAGTTCAGGATGCCGCCGAAGCCCATGCCGATCATGGAAAGCACGGCGCTGCCCTCGGACCGCAGGCACTGGTTCATCACAAAGCTGGCAGACATCAGGGGCGCCGCCAGCAGCACATAGGTGGCATAGTCCACGGAATACTGCTCACAGGTGGACGTCGCGCCCAGAAAACGCACCAGGGGCCTCAGGAAGGCCAGGCCGCAGACCGCCAGCAGGACGCCCAGGGCAACGGCGATGAAAAAGGCCGTGGAAAGCACATTGGATGCCTTCTGATCCTTCCCGGCGCCCAGCAGTCTGGAAATATAGCTGCCCGCGCCGATGGCCAGCAGGGAGCCGGTCATCATGATCAGCTGATCGATGGAAGCGTTGACGCTGACTGCAGCCGTGGCGTTGGTGCCCAGTGAACTGACGAAAAAGGTATCCGCCAGATTGTATATGGATGTGATGAGGAAGGACACGATGGCCGGCAGGGACATTTTGACAATGACGCTGCCCACCGGCTGCGTCAGCATCATCTGCCTTCTGTCCTGCTGACTGGGTCTTCCTGCGGATTTTGCACTCATGTATGACTGACCTCTGATTCTTTCCGTGAAGAGGGACGCGATGCCGCCCCCTCTTTTATTTCAGCAAACAGCCTGTAATAGGCCGCGGTATGGACTGCCGCGCACAGCACCCAGCCGGCCGGGTAGCCAAAGCCCAGGGCCAGGGGCGTGTCGGAAATATAATGCGAAAACACAAACAGATACACCTGTCTGAAGACTACATAGGAGCCCAGCATGGCGATCATGGGAATGCGGGTATTGCCCATGCCCCGGATGGCTCCGGACAGCACCTGCGTCAGGCAGGCGAACAGACACCAGCCCGTGTAGTACCTGATGAACATGGTGCCGTAGGCGACCACCTCCGCCTTCCTGTTCAGGAAGGCCGTGGCCTGGGGCGCGTAGAGGATCTGAAGCCCGCCCGCGGCGACCGTGATGGCAACGGAAATGAGCAGGGCGGTCCTGACGCCCTTCCGCGCTCTCTCCCTCTGGCCGGCGCCGATGTTCTGACCCACAAAGGTCATGATCGCTACGCCCATGGACTGCAGCGGCGTAAAAATAAACTGATTCAGCTTGCTGTAAGCCGTCCATCCGCCCATACAGTCGGTTCCGAAGCGGTTGATATAGGCCTGCACAAAGGTGTTCGAAAACGAAGTAATGGAGATCTGAATGGCCGTCGGCACGCCCATGGCCACGATCCTCCGGAGCATGATGCTGTCATAGCGGACCTCCGCGGGCTTCACCCTGACCGAATCCTCCGTGCGGAGTAGGGCGGCCAGCGTCATTCCCGCGGAAATAAACTGGGCAATGATGGTGGCATAGGCCACGCCCCGGACCCCCATATGGAAACGGATCACAAAGATCAGGTCCAGGATGATATTGGTCACGGCCGAGACAGCCAGATAGATAAAAGGGCGTCTGGAATCTCCCACCGCTCTGAGGATGCCGGCGCCCATGTTGTAAAACAGGAGGCCGCTCAGACCGGCAAAATAAATGCTCAGATAGGCCGTGGACTCCGGCACGACGTCTGCGGGCGTGTTCATGAAACGCACCAGCGCCGGTGTGATCAGCACGCCCGTCACGGACAGCGCGATGCTCAGCACGATGGACAGAAAAATGGAGCTGTGCACCGCGTCATGCACTTTATCGTGTCTGCCGGCCCCGTAATACTGGCTGATGATGACGCCCGCGCCGCTGGCAAAACCGGAGAAAAACCCGATGAGCAGGTTCAGGGCGGGATTCAGCGTTCCCACTGCAGAGAATGCGGCATTGCCCACATAGTTGCCCACCACCCAGGTGTCCACGGTGTTGTAAAGCTGCTGGATCAGATTGCCGAGCAGGAGGGGAACAGAAAAAACAAGCAGATGTTTTGCAACACTGCCTGTTGTCATATCTGTTTCATGTCCTGCCAAACGAACCGCCACTTAACAAGCCTTTCATGGCGGCGGAAAGCCCGCCGCCGTTTTTAGTCTGTACAAATCAGCTCATACTCGCTGCTGCCGAAGCCGAGCTTTACGGCAGCTTCAATGATATGCTCTCCTCTTCTGGACTGTACCCGCTCCAGAAAATGCTTCTGACCGGGATCATCCTTGGCGGCATAGATCAGGTCCAGGCATGCCCTGTCCAGCGCCACGGGGTCCGTGGAGGAAAGAACGCCGATATCCTTCATGCAGGGATCCTCTGCCACCTCACAGCAGTCGCAGTCTACGGAAAGATTGCAGACGGCGCTGACGTACGCCTGATTCTCTCCAAAGTATTTTACCACAGAAGAGGCAGCATCCGCCATAGCTTCCGTAAAGAGATCGTTGTCTTCGGGGGTCATGTCCCAGACCTTGTTCTGGTCTTTGGTCAGACCCACGCTGTGGATCCAGCACTTGCCGGCCGTAGAGGCGCAGCCGATGGAAAGCTGCTTTAAGGCTCCGCCGTAGCCGCCCATGGGATGGCCCTTAAAGTGGGAAAGCACCAGCAGGGAATCGTAGCAGGCCAGGTTTTTCCCTACATAGTTTTCTTTGAGATGAAAGCCGTTCTCAACGGGCAGGACCATATCCGGCCCCTCGGCGTCCATCAGATCCACGGTAAAGCGCTCCGACCAGCCGTGCTTCTTTAAAAGCTCCAGATGCCTGTCGGTATAATTGCGCCGGCCCTCATAGGCAGTGTTGCATTCCACCACGGTGCCGCCCACGTATTCGATGACGGGCGCCATGAAGGAAGGAGGCAGATAGTTCTGGTTGCCCTCCTCACCTGAATGGAGCTTCACGGCCACCTTTCCGGGCAGGCTCTTTCCAAGCTGCCTGTACATTTTTAAGACTGCCTCAGGGGATACTTCTTTTGTAAAATAGACTCTGGCTTTTTCCATGGATAGGGTCTCCTTGCGTGAATCGATCTGCGTGATCAATGTCTGTCATTCTTTCTCCTGTCAGTCCGAAAAATATGCTTTCAGCTGAGCAAAAAAGACGATTTCATTTTAAACGGACGCAGGGGCCGTGTCAACAAAGGAAGCCTGCCTGCGTGCCGGCCATGATGTTTTCCGCAAATGCAGTGCCCGTTCCACTTGAAACGGGCACTGCGAAATGAGAAGTATGATTCATACGAGTCATCAAAGTAGTCAGCGGAGACTTATGCCTCCTGTTCTTCCGGAGAAGCTTCCTTCTCCTTCTCCCTGGTCATATATGCCAGCAGGATGTTGATGCCTGCAAACACGGCCGTCAGAAGCGTCCAGCGATCCATGAGGACCATCCTGGCCGTCATATCCTGCGTAAAGATGAAGAGCAGGATGGCCGCTGCCGCCGGGTTCACGCCCAGAAGCTTTGCCTTCTTTCTGCGCTTTTCTTCATCTTCTGCTTCGGCTCCCTCTTCCTCGGGCTCTTCGGTCTGTTTCTCTTCCTTGCTTCCCTTCCTGTACCCGTCCAACAGGGCAATGGCCACGATCGCAGTGAGCACTGTAAGCAGAAGGTTAAGAAGCGCCCAGCTCCTGCGGCCCTCTTCTGCGGGACCCATCTTGAGCCCCGCCTGGGGCACTTCGGATTCCCGGATGGTCTCGTCATCCCTTTCTGCCTGCGGCTCCGCCACGGCTTCTGTCGTTTCCGCCGCAGTTTCGGCTATGGTTTCTGCCGCTGTGGTCTCGGGCGATGCAGGCTCCGTATGCGTGGGAAGCGTCGCGGGTGCAGGCGCTTGAGGGATCACAGCTGCCGGTACAATGACCGGAGCCTGAGTCTCTGCTTCCGTGGACGCCGGCAGGGTCTCCGGAACGGTGGGGTCGGTGTAGCCCTTCCTGCCGGTACCGCCGCCTCCGCCTCCGCCGCCGGAGCTTCCTGTGGTCTCTGCGGGGGTCGTCTCAGCAGGGGTCGTTTCCGCAGGTGTCGTTTCTTCAGGCGCGGTCGTTTCCTCAGGGCCAGTTGTTTCTTCCTGCTTCTTCTCCCACTGCGCTGTAAAGCTATGGTCTTCGCTCACCGTGTAAAGATCGCCGGGCTGATATTCACTGCCCTTCCAGTACAGGAATGTATGACCGGCACGCGTCGGGGCCTCGATGATGGTGATCTGACTGCCCGCTTCCGCCCGCATCCTGTAGATGCTGCCTGCGGCCCCGGCCGTATCAGACGCATAGTTGCCCGTGAAGGTACCGCCGTTTGCGTCAAAGCTGAGGGTATAATACACCGGGGTGACGGGGTCTTCCTTCTTCTCCCACTGTGCATAGAGCGTTCCGCCGTCAGCAAGCTCGCCTGCCGCCAATGTCTGTGCATCTGCATACTCAGTGCCGCTGCCATCAGCAGCCGTATTCCATGCCTTGAAGGTATATCCCTCGCGGGCAAAGCTGTTCGGCCTGAGCTCTGTGGCTTCTCCGTTTCTGATCACGGTAGGCTCCATCTCTCCGGTGCCCCCGTTTGCGTCATAAAGAATGCCTGTCAGCGTATTCGTAAACTCAAGCTTTGTAACTGCCAGCAGTGCTGTGTCTCTGACAGGGCTTGCAGAAGACAGCTCCGTCTCGTCTGCCGTTCCTTCTCCGGTATGCGTGTCTCCGCTTGCCTCGGCCAAGGGCGTATAGCTTTCGCTGTCTTCCCGCACCTCATAGGCGGATCCGTCCGGAATGCCTTTGATGACGGCACTCTGCCCATCCTTCAGGTAAAGGCTGAGGCTGACCCTTCCGGCCGCATCTGCAGCATACTGTGCGACGCTGTTGTGCTGATAGATCTCGCCCTTTGTATAGGCTGTATCTTGGTTCGGCTGTTCAGTGTCCGCCTCCCACTCTGCGGGAACCGCAGGCAGGGCTGTTTCGACCTCCGCTCCCTCAGAAAGCTTTTCAAATCTCAGGTCAAATTTAAAGTATTTCTCAGCGGAGCTGAGATTGCCCGCAGTCTTTTTCGAAATGCTGAGCTCATGGAGGATCGGGGTCCACTGTGCATAGAGGACCGTCTCCTTCTCCTCGATATCCAGAAATGCTCCGGGTGCATAGGATTTCCCGCTTCCGTTTTCCCTGGTGTTCCAGGCTTTGAATCGATAGTGATCCTTTGTAAACCCGTTCTCTTCCGCCTTCAGCCCGGCATGCCATTCGTCGTCATAAGTCTTTCCGCTCATATCTCCGAGGCCGCCGTTCGCATCATAGCTGATCTTGACCCTGACTGCCAAATAGTGAAAGCCGTCTCCGAGGCCGCTCACGGATGCAGTCTTTTTGCTCATCTTATAGACGATGCCCCCATTGAACACGGGGTAGGTATCTGCGGTCGGCACGGCGATCGGATCGTCCGAAGCTCCCTTGTATCTGGCGTTTCCCTGAAGTGCGGAGCTGATGCCCGGTTCAATGGAAACGACTGCCTCCTCACTTGTATTGTCTATGGCGTATCCGCTCTTTCCCCAGAAGACCGGATCACCTGTGATCTGCCCCAGTCCGCCCTGAATGAGAACGCCGTTTTGATCACCGACGTATGTTCCGCTTGTGATCGAATCTACTTCAGAGCCTGCTGCAATGCTGACGGCATTTGTTCCGGCCGTGACCTGATTTCCGGACAGCATCCCGATCGAGCCGTCTGCACGCGTATCGATGCCGGCTGCCTCCGCCTGAATGCTCACGCCGTCTACCTCGCCGACAGAAGCATTTGTTCTGACCGAGATGCCGTTCTGTGATGCTTTGATGCTTCCGCCTGAGATCTTTCCAACCACGCCGTCCTGATCGACCGCGCCGCGGGCATAATTCAGGATCACGATGCCGTTGAGGCCGGTGATCTCATTGCCGTCGATCAGCTCTGCTTTTCCGCCGCTGATCTGGATCCCGACGCCGGTCGAGCTGATCTTGTTGTTCAGGATATTTGTGATCTCAGCAGCAGATGCAGCGGACGTCGCATAGTTGTAAATGCCGGCATATCCGATGATCTCGCTGTTTTCTATGGTATCGATCTTTGCTGCGGACGCATTATAAACAGCGATGCCGTTTGCGGACTTGGTCTCGATCTTTGAACCATTGCCGATCGTTCCAATGCTTCCCTGGCTGTAGATGCCATAGTGATTCTTCGCCGTGATGGCCGTGCTGCTGATCGTTCCGATGCGCGGAGTGCTTGAAAGCAGATAGATCCCCTGATAATCGGCATTGATGACGGAGTTCAAGATCTCGCCGATCTCCCCATTTGCGGATGTGAAGATGCCTCTTGCACCTGCTGTCAGCTCTGCGTTGTCGATCGTGTCGATCGTTCCGGAATTCCAGATGGCGGCATACTGATAGCTTGAGCCGACAGCGGTACTCGTATTCGAGGAACTGATCTTCATTTTCCCGGAGCTTCCGAGTATGGAGCCGATATATCCCGTATTGTATATACCCTTGCCGCCGGCATCGATCGAAATGTCCCTGATCTCATGGATGCCGTAGCCATCTTCCTTGGGTCTCGCCAGGGAATAGATACCGTTTCCTCTTGTTCCCTCGTCTTTGATGCTGCCGCCGGAAATGCTGTCGATCCGGCACTGTAATGCGCCGACCGGGCCCGCCAGATAGATCCCGTTTGCATCCTTCACTACGATGTCAGTATCTTCAATGCTGCCGATCACGGCCAGCTGGAGAAAAATGCCGGACGCCCCATTCGGGCAGGATATCCGCGTATCCCTGATCACACCTATGCTTGTGTCCTCAGGTGTATAACCCACCCAGTTTGCAGCCTGAATGCCTGCTTTGTTCACATTCGCACTTTTTGTCTCCACCTCGCAGTCGGAGATCAGATCGATGCGAACGACTCCATTCGAACCGCTTCCACCGTGTTCAAGATAGACGCCGGAGCCGAAGTCTCCCGATCCGGTCGTTGTGATCTTCACGGAGGAAATCGTGCCGAGAACAGTCTCTGTGCCTGAACTTCCGCGCAGGAGGACTCCGGATTGATAAGCCGCAATGCTGCCGCCGGAAATGTGATCCAGCTGAGCACCATAGGAGATCTCAACGCCGTGACCGCTCATATAGGTGATGTCGCAGTCATCGATCGCGCCGGTCGTTCCGGTCTTTGTATACTTGACTCCGCCGTTTATGGTAAGGCCCTGCAGATTCAGGCACCCGGCAGATACATTCACTGCCCCGTTAATGGTCGCCCCGGAATCTGCAGCCAGCAGTGTTGCGGTGACGTTTTTGTTTAATGAGACCGATTCCGAAAAACTGCCCTTTACCTCAAGCACAGCCTCATCGCCGGCTGTCAGTTCCGCAAGAGCCGCCGCGATGGAAGTATACACGGTTCCGATGGAAAGATTTGTCACGCAGTCTGCAGGATCATCCGTCACCTTGATCAGGTACTCGATGCCGCCGATAACGACTTTCATCCACTCTTCGGTGAGGAAGGCCTTATGGCTCTTGATGGTCCAGACGCCGTCTTCTTTTGCTGCGCTGAACAGGCTCTCGTTGCTGACCATGACGGCAGTGACCTCTCCCGTGAGGCCAAGCGCGTCCAGGATCTCCGAAAGAGCGATGCTCTCTCCGCCCTGAAGGACATACCGGAGCTCGTTGTATGTGAATTCTACAGTGTAAAGGGAAAAGCTCGCCGTCTCGGCCGCGAGCAGGGTCTCTTCTTTTTCTGTCTTTTCGTTGGTCTGCACTTCCGTCTCGGTGGTCAGGGCCTCTGCCGTGCCGTCTTCGGCATGGTGGTAGATCTGACCCTCCAGGTTCTCATTTTCAGTTTCTCTGAGCCTGAAGCTGACCTTTACCTTGCCTGCGTCTCCGGGCTGGATCGCTTCTCCGTCTTTGTCCAGGACCTTGATATCAAATGTATAGCTGACGGCGACCTGCTTTCCTTCTTCACGCACCTCATCAATGGCCTCCTCTGCCTGCTTTTTTGCAGCAGAAGAGACCTTCCTGACGGAAAGTCTGGATCCGGCGGGGAAAACGCCTTCCTCGGCATAGAGGCTGATCTCGATGCCGTCAATGGTCTTGGATGCGTTGAATTCGGGGTATGTGATCTCAGGCAGAGGTGCCTGGACAGCCAAAGGAGCCGCAGTGGGCTCTATGGCCCCTGCGGGAAGTGCCGTATTTGCAGCGCCTGCTCCTGCGGGAAGCAGCGCTTCTGTTTCAAGGGGAAGTGTCTCGGGGATGGTCTCTGCGATGGTCTCAGCTATAGTCTCCGGGACGGTCTCGGAAACGGACTCCGGAGTGGTCTCCGCAGCGCTCTCAGAAATGGTCTCCGCATCGGTCCCGGGGACGCTCTCAGGCTCTGTTTCGGAGACAGCTCCGCTCTCAGGGAGAGACTCCGCTTCTGAAGCGCTCTCCTCTTCTTCAGTCCGGGCTTCTGTCTCTTCCTCAGAGGAAGCAGGCTCTCCGCCGGTCTCAGCTTCGGAAGATCCGGCCTCGGTCTCCTGAACCTCAGGAGCCTCTGATCCGGCTTCAGTCTCTTCCGCCGCAGGGATCTCAGACTCCGCCTCCGTCCGGGCCTCTGTTTCTTCTGTCCCGGCTTCGGTCTCTTCAGCGGAAGGTGCCTCAGTTTCGGCTTCTGTCTCTTCGGCCTCGGTCTCTTCTGCTTCGGACTCGTCTGCCTCAGACTCTTCTGCTTCCGTCACTTCTGCAGCCTCAGTCTCATCAACCGCAGCCTCTTCGATCTCTTCCTGTCCGGAAGCATCATCCAGTACGATCTCTGTATCATCTGCAGGATCTGCATACACAGAAACAGGCACTGCGTTAAAAACCAGTGCCAGCGTCATCAGAATACTCAATAGCCTCTTCTTCGTTCTTCTCATCTCGTTACCCACAAAGCTTTCTGTGTTCAGCGATCATATCCTATGCATTATATGAACTTTGCGCTTATATCTTATCAGACTACTGGCATTACGTCAATTTCTTTACAAAAGAAAGAGCCTCTTTTCGAGGAGGCTCTTTCAAGACCCGGGCAGGTATCGTTCTTAAACTGCGGCAGCTCAGCGTTCTTCCTTCTGCCTGTGCCTGGCGGCGGCCATTTTGATGGCATAATCCATGGCGTTGATCAGGCTCAGCTCATTGGCATGCCCGTCTCCCGCATGGCCGAAGCCGGTGCCGTGGTCCACGCTGGCCCTGATGATGGGAAGTCCCAGGGTCACATTGACGCCTGCCACTGCATCCCAGTGGCCTTCCTCCCTGTTGTAGACAAAGCCGCGCACCTTGAGGGGAATATGGCCCTGGTCGTGGTACATGGAGACCACGATGTCATACCAGCCGCCGATGGCCTTGGAATAGACGCTGTCGGCCGGTGTGGGCTTCCCGTCGGGGATGCAGATGCCCTCTGCCATGGCTGCATCGATGGCCGGCTGGATCTCCTCGATCTCCTCGGTGCCGAACAGGCCGCCCTCACCGCAGTGGGGGTTCAGACCGGAAACGGCGATCTTCGGCTTTTCGATGCCTAAGGCTCTGCAGCCCGCATCGGCAATGCGGATCACCTCCAGGACCCTGTCCTTCTTCACCCGGCGGATGGCCTCCATCAGGGACACATGGGTGGACACGTGCACGGTCCTTAAGTTTTCGTGGGCCAGCATCATGGTGTATTTTTCCGTGCCGGTGTATTCGGCATAGATCTCGGTATGGCCGCTGTAATGATGCCCGGCCATGTTGATGGCTTCCTTGGACAGGGCATTGGTCACGGTGGCATCCACCCGGCCCTCCATGGCCAGGGCGATCACCTTGATGACGTACTGAAAGGCCGCCTCGCCCCCGAGCTTTGTAGCGCCCAGGCCAAAAGGCTTCGGCCGGGAAGCATCGCCGGGGATGTCTTCAGGCCTGACCAGGCCGAGGTCCAGCACGTCGATGGTGCCGTATTCAAAGAGGGCCTCTTCGGGAGAAGCCACGGCATGGAGCCTGATCTCCGGCGCCCCCAGGGCCCGGGCCGCACGGGCGGCATAGTCCATGACGCTCAGATCCCCTATCACAAGGGGGCGGCAGCGCTCATAAACACTTTTGTCCTGCAGGGCCTTCACGCTGATCTCAGGGCCGTTTCCAAAGGGATCCCCCATGGTGATGCCGAGTATGGGTCTGTACATTTCTCTCCTCCTTTGCTCAGCGAAGGCCTCTGGCTTCGTTTTCCGCCAGCACGGCTTTCAGCTCCTGCATTCCTTCTTCGCTCAGGGCATTGAAGGGCCGGCGGCAGTCTCCGACGGGATAGCCCAGCAGGTTCACCGCCTTTTTGATGATGGTATTCGGGTTGCCGTAGGGGAAGACCCGCTGCAGCGTGGATACAGCCTGCTGAAGGGACTCCGCCTCCTCCAGCCTGCCGGCCTGAAAGCACTCGTAAATGGAGGCCAGGGTGTGGGGATAGAGGTTGGCTCTTCCCGCAATGCCGCCTGCACCGCCCTCCTTCAGGCAGTTCAGGATGGCACCGTCATTTCCGGCCAGAACCGCAAAGGGCTTGTCCAGCTCCCGGGTCTCACGGATGTAGGCCTTCAGGTTTTCGAGGTCTCCGCTGGAGTCCTTGGCTCCCACGATCAGATCCACATCCCGGGCAAGCCTGGCCACTGTCTCCGGCAGAAGCCTGTTTCCGGTCCTGGGAGGGATGTTGTAAAGTACGATGGGGATGTTCACCGCGGCGGCCACGGCCCTGTAATGCTCATAGAGCTCCTCCTGGCTGGCCACGGCAAAGCT
>Ga0129307_1001882_pt1 | contig 19480 bp, 10 predicted proteins | sample P1105metagenome_FD_94437 | JGI IMG/M metagenome (GOLD analysis project Ga0129307, IMG submission 94437) | Capybara group fecal microbial communities from Wisconsin, USA - P1105 metagenome | ecosystem: Host-associated > Mammals > Digestive system > Large intestine > Fecal | place: USA: Wisconsin... | reverse complement strand
CGTGCGCTAGAGGATTCGAAGTGCTAATATAACTAAAAACATTGTAAAATACAGGGTTTTCTTTGCTTCAAAAGTCCTGGTGCACAAATAAGTGCACAAACCTATAGAATGAATTTTTCGTGCTATTGCATTCCTCATAAAACATTCATGATAAATTTATTTGTACTCATTTTCTAATTGAATAATTATATCATTCCATAATGAAATCTTATGAGGCTGTGAAGTTTGTGTAAGTAGTTTAGTAAATAATTATAATGTTCATAGAACACTATTAAGCCTGCCTGTGGGGAAGCTTACGTAGGATGTCTATACTTGTCTTCCAATTGCAAGATCAGCTTCTCTTTGAAGTTTTATCGTAACAGGACCCATATATTTCTTTGCAGTTTCTAAAATATTTTTTTCATTTCCTAATATTTCTAACGCTGTTATTGAAAAAACATTATTTAAATAATCATCAGAATTAATACATACATCTTCAAAATAATCAAATATTTCTTTAAGTTTTTTCTCGTCATTATTTTTTTTCAAAAGATCAATGACTTCTGGCATAATTATTTCTTCAATAACAATTGTATCCAATCCCTCAAAATCATCTTCCATGCGTTCGTTCATATCATTCTTGATATTCGGAAAAAAAATTATCATTTTCTCCAAAAAATCTTCTATTGTCACTTCTTTTCTCCTCTATTTAAATAATTCTATCGCATATTCCAAATCGTCTCTAATGGCTTCTGCTATATCTAAATCATTTAAGCCTAAAGTACCTGAATTTATTATTTTATTTATTTCATTTAATCTTCCTTTTGCTTTTATTAAATGTTTTGAATTGCCCTCATAAAATTCATTAATCAATGCATCTGCTGTTCCACCATCGCCAATAGAAGCACCTGGTCTATACACTTCATTAATGTAGGTTGCCAATTTTCTATCTTGAACTACTGATAGAAGTTTTTCGCGATTAGTTCCAGTTAATTCAGGATAATTGTCTAATAATTTTGTAATATTACTACTTGACTTTCCATAGCTGGTCTCGCCAACTGCATTCGTATGGACCTCATATGTTGCTTTGACTCCGAATGTATCCATCGCTTGCAAGGCACTATATTCTCTTGCAAACTCGAACATTCCCACGGTACCGTATGCACCATATACAGCCGCTTTCACATAATCCTTCTCCAGCGCATATATGTACGAGGCTGTATAATTAGCAAATGAAAATGCCAGTACGTGAGCCATGTAAAGTTGCTTGGCAGCTTTAATTCCCATTCCAACTTCTTTTAGTTTTCCTAAGAAAGCTGTGGCAACACCTTGTGCAAATCCCTTAGTAATCGCCCATTCTAAGTTAGAATCTCCACTGATGATAGCTTCCATTCCGCCAAGAAATGCTCCTAAGCGCCCCAGTGCAAGAGCCTCATCCGGATTGTTAATCATCTCTTGAAGAGTGATTGCAATCACCTGTCCTAAAACAGTGTAACAATGTCCACTCGGATCCACGAAGCTTACCGGATTCTGGCCGGCATACGCGTAGCGGTTTAGTGTGATAGGACTCCTCAGTACACCTCCAAAGGTATCTTCAGAAATGAAGGTACCGGTTGTGGGATTCATATAACGCGCACGAAGATAAACGAAGCCGGTGAGTTCGTCTGTTTCCTCCGAGCGATAGCCGTAGGGATTCTTTGTATTTCCCGTTTGGATCAGTTTGATGCCGAATGCATCAAAACGATAGGTATCCGTAACGCTACCGGCTTCATCTGCCAGTGCACGTACATCACCGTTTCCGTCAAGAAGATAGAAGAAGGTTTCCTCTTCCTCTGTCTCAGAATCTTTATGATAAAGCGTCTCACTTACCAATCCGTATCCGCGAAGATAGGATGCGGTAAGCTCTCCGCTTTCATTCCTTTCCGCAAAGAGATAGGATAAACCGCCTATGGTATAGGTGATATAGTTGGTTTCCCCTGTAGAATTTCTCTTCCATGAACGTACTCCCTGTGCATCATAACCATAGGTTTCTTCCTTGGAAGTTCCATTCTCCGTAACCTTAGCCTTAATCAGCTGATTTCTGGTGTTATAGGTATATTCCGCTTCCTTCTCTCCCGTGGTCTTAATCAGATTTCCGGCAGCATCATAGGTATAGGTTGTCATCTTTACCGTTTCATTTGCCGCACCGGCATTCTCGGTAAAGGTTTCATCAATCAACTGATTAATTTCGTTGTATGTATAAGTGGTAATACCCGCTAAAATCGGTCTGTTTGCAATTCGGCTTACATCTCCGTTTATGGCCGTTTCTTTCCGGGTTCTGTTTCCGGCAGCATCATAGGAATACGTCTGCGTTAAGACATTTTCGCCCTGCGTATGGGTTTCGGAAAGCAGCATACCGGTCTTACCGTAGGTATACTGAACAGCCGTCTGAACAACAACTCCGTCCAGCGTATAGGCTTCCATTGCGGTAAGAAGCTCACCGTTCTTGCCGTAGGTATAGGTATAAGAGCTTAAGATTTCCCCATCGGGACCAGCCGTAACCTGCTCGGATACTCTTCCGCAGGAATCATAGGAATAGGTAATCTTAATCCCGTTCGTATAAAGGGCGTCTTTTACTCTGGAAAAGGTATCATACGTATATGTAACGCCTTCGTCCTGCCCGCTCTTTGCACTCTTAAGTCTTCCGAATTCATCATAGGTATAATTCTCGCTGACGGAAAGGCCTTCGACTTTGGTAACATTTCCGAATGCATCATAGGTAAAGTTTAGCGTATTTCCGTTTGCATCCGTCTGCGTAGCAAGCTGTCCGAGTTCATTATACGTATAGGTAATTCTTCCGTTGTCATCGGACGTTCCGGTAACCACTCCGTTACGGTAATAATACAGGGTTTCATTATCTGCATCCTTCTCTGAGAGGATATTGCCGCAGGAATCATATAAGAATTCCGTGACATGACCGCCAAAATCCGTATACTGAAGTACTCTTCCCGCAGCATCCCTTACATAGTATGCGCTCTGTCCGGCTGCGTTTTTCATCTCGACAAGGCGGAATGCCTCGTCATATACGTATGTCGTCTTATGATGATTGCCGTCGAGGACCTCAGTAAGATTTCCCATATAGTCATAGGAATACTGTGTGCTAACCCCGTCTGCATCGGTAACGGAGGATAACAAATTGCTGTTGGTATAGGAATACTTTGTTTCGTTTCCGTATCCGTCAACTTCCTTCACCAGACGGTTTCTGGCATCATAAACGTAAGAGCGGCCTGTTCCGTCCGGATAGGTTACTTTAGTAAGGTTATTATTATGATCATATTCATAAGAAACCGTATTTCCCTCCGCATCCGTTCTTGATGTAAGCATGGAGTACCTATCATATGTATACGATGTTGTTCCGGTAAGCGGGCTGTTTACTTTCGTCTGACGATACATCTGATCATATTCGTAAGTGGTGACATCGCCGTACACCGAAGTTACGGAAAGAAGATTTCCAACGGCATCATAAGAATAACTCTCCGTTTTTCCATTTGGAGAAGTCGTGGAAACCAGTCGGTTTAACTTATCATAAGCAAAGATTCTGCTAAGGCCTAAGCGATTGGTTGCCTTAATCGTATTGCCTTCCTCATCATACTCGAAGGTTTCCTTACTTCCGTCCGGATATTCGATTTCTTCCACATTCCCGTTAAGGCTATAACGATACAGTGTTTTATTTCCGGTAGCATCCGTTACGGAAAGCAGGTTTCCTTTAGAATCATATTCATAAAGGGAGGTGTTTCCCATTTTGTCCGTTGCGGAAGAGATGTTTCCGTAGGAATCATACGTCATGGAAACCGTATGCGACTTCTCCCCGTTTGTGATGGTCGCCGAAATACACTCCCCTCGCTCGTTATACGTATAGGAGATATGGTTATTGTTCGAATCAATCAATAGAGCGAGTCTTCCGTCTTCCGTATAGGTTGCCTGATAGGAATATCCGATGGCATCACTGACGCTTGTCACATTTCCGTTTGCATCATGCGTGTATTCGGTTACATTTCCGTTCGCATCCGTAGACGAATTGATATATCCTTTGGAGTCATAGGTGAGCGCCGAAACAATAAGATCCATAAAGGTTACATTCTGAATCAGGCCATTCTCCTGAAGGCTGTACTGCAAGGTTGAACCGTCCGGATAGGTTACTTTGGTAACGTTTCCTTTATCATCATACTCATAAGAAATCTCCGTTCCATTCTCATCTATCCGCTTAATCAGGTTGTGATTTGTATCATACTCATTTAATGCAATATTTCCATAAGGATCAACGCTCTTTACCACCTGTCCGAAATCATCATAATAGTAAACCGTGCTGTTTCCTCTTCTGTCCGTAACACGCTGCATGGAAAGCGCTGGGTCGTACTCATAAGAAATACGGTTACCTTCTGCATCAACGGAAGCCGTAAGTCTTCCGTCCTTGTCATACTCACTGTGGGCAAGAATTCTACCTTCGCTGTCCAGAATGGAGGTTAAGTTATGAGAGTGGTCATATTCATAATGAACTGCGATTCCGTCCGCGCCGACAAAAGTGACAAGATCTCCGTTTCCGTCGTAAAAGTAACTTACACTCTTTCCGAAATCATCCGAAACAGACGTGATGCGATTTTTCTCATCGCGGGTAAAATGAATTCCTTTTCCTTCTGCATTTAAAAATCCGGCATCACTTACATAGATAACCTCTCCAAGGGTATCTTCAAACGTTTCAACTTTCCCGCTTCCGTTAAAGGTATATTTGTTTCCTTCTTTATCCGTTAAAAGATAACGGATGCCGGGGTAGTTGCTTTCATCGTTCCAATATAGAAGTCCATCGCTGAATTCAGCAGAATCATCTCCGAGAATGGAAAGTGTATAGGAAGGATCCTCTACGCACCTGAAGCCTACATTTACGGAATCGATTGGCTGAAGTGCCTGACTTTCCGGAGAAAGCTTTACCTTAAATGTCTTCGTCGTGCCATCACCGAAGTTGATTACCACATCATGACAGATGGTCTCATAAATCGTAAACGTCGTTCCCAAACCAGTTCCGGCACTTCCCTGTGCATAGCCGTTCCATAATTCACCACCTGCGGTTAATGTCATTCCGCCAAGTGCCAGATTCCATCCGTAACCAAAATCACCTTCGGTTTTAATTAAGTTGCTGTAAATGCGCTCTGCCTGGATATTCATTCCACCGATACGCTTGGTGAAATCAACAAATCCAAGGGATAAGAATCCGATTTTGGCCGGTGTGTAGATACTGTATTCTCTGCTTCCTGCCACTTCATTTCCGCCAAAATCTTTCGCACGCAGTCGAAATTCATAGACTCCGTTAAGCAGGCAATCCGGGTGAATTTCTCCAATCTTTTCTTCGGATTTTGCACCTTTTCCTTTGGTTAAGACGGTGTAGTCTTCCTCTCCTTTTTGACGATACTCAAGTACATAGGAAAGAATTCCTTGATCATCCGCAATCGTAGCAATGATATCGGTACCGTCGGCGATCTCATTTCCTTCCACATTTGCATGAAAATCAAGTGTTGGCGGTGTAACATCATTCTCATCCAAAATCTCTTCTTTATCTGTTCCGATTTTCGTTGTTGCCGGTTCCGACGTTACAGGCTCTGTATAGGTAAATGAAACTACCGTAGTAGTCTCTACATTGTCCGGATAACGAAGTTTAGCAATCAGTTCATATTCCCCTGTTGTTAACAAATCAAGAGAAATCTGTCCGAGAATACCTTCCTCTTCAGAAGGCGTTATCTCGATTATATTCGTCTCTTCTGCATCTTTTCTTATACAGGAAACAATAAGCTCGGCTTCTTCCTCATGATTTACGTTTCCCCGAATATTCAGAGCAGTCTTATCCTCATTCAGTTCAATCTGTGTAATCTCAGGTGCAGAATGAGTAACTTCCTCTTCCGCCTTAATCTCCTCACCCTTTACAAATCGGAAGGTAAGGCTTGAAACCAGTTCCTGATAATCTACAGCAACCGCAGTAACAGTGTAAGTTCCACTTTCCAGAGAATTCATGTCCAAATAGCGGTATATAAGTCCCTCTTCTTCCTCATAATCAAAACCTGCCCGGTCGGATGATTCGGACGAAGTTCCTTCCTCCATCGGATCACTTTCCGGCTCTGCATCCTCCATAGTTGGTTCTTCAGATGACTCTTGCGGTTTTTCTTCCTGCTCATCTTTTGTTTCGGTATCAATCTCCTGGGGATTCGGTTCTTTTTCATCATCCAGTGTATTATCTTCATCAACAACATCCTCTTCCTCATCGGAAGATGCAGTTGAACCGGACTCCACTTCTTCTCGGGTTTTTAACGTGATTTCATTTCCGTTTTCATCTACACAAGAAAAAACATACTGCTGATTTCCCGGCACGCCAAATACAGCAAGATACTGCTTTCCTGCCTCTTCTACGCCGGTCCATACAAACGGCGTAATTTCAATCTTCTCAATTGTTGCATCCTCTACGATTTCGCCTTCCGTATAGGTAAATACAACAAATCCTTCCACTTCATTTCCGTCAATGTCTTTTACCTTTACATTAAGTATGTATTCTCCTGTTGCAAGCAAAGCAGTGTCTATCTTACAAAGTACGCCGTTATCAAGGTTTTCCTGAATAACCGCGACTTCTTCGGATTCTTCACACTCCTCGTCTTCAGTAGAAATGTTTCTGACACACTGCATAGATAAATCCGCAAGTCCGGCACCTTCTTTTATCGTGCCGTATACGGATAATAGTTTTCCATCTTCAGACAAAACAACATCGGTAAAATCAACGCCCAGAGTACTCCTATAGAAGGAATTGGTAGCCATGCTTTCATTCCCGGCAGCATCCTTCGCATAAAGAGTAATAACAAAGGATTCTTCACTTAAGCCATTCAAGGAAAGGCTTCCCAAAAGTTCATCTGTCAATTCTTTGCTGCCACCGGCAATAACCTTGGTATCCGTTTCTCCTTCTTTCGAATAGTACAACTTATATTCCGAAAGCTTCGTTTCATCCGTTACGGTACCATAGATGCGTAGCATATCCGGGTTCTGTGAATCTTTTTCCACCCTCGTAATTGCCACTTCGGGTGGTGTAACATCGTAAACACTTGCCGGAAGAACCTTTAGCACCTCGCTTCTGGTGGAAACATTTCCTTTTCCGTCGATTGCACGGGCACTTACCACAATCTCTCCCGAATCTTTTGTCTCATAAACATATGTGCCGGTTTCGGATAATACCTGTTCACCCAAAATATAGAGTTCGGCATTCTCCACACCGCTTTCATCCACAGCCTGGAAAGTAATTGTTACATTCTCTCCGGCCACAGGATAATGATTGGAGAAAATGATGGTAATGGACGGTCCTTGTTTATCCTCGATTGGCAGATTCTTCGTTGATAAAACATATACACTCGGGGCACTTTCCACTCCGTCTTTATCTTTTACGGCTGTATACAGCAGGTAGACATTCTCAAGGTCCCATGTATCCGGCCATGCGCCTTCCGTCCATGTCGTTTCTCCAACCTTTTTCCATCTGTATGCAGCATCCTCAATGCCATTTCCTTCCGTTCCGAGATACCGATCTGCGTAAGTATTTACAAATATATTTGCAATGCAGTGTTCGTCATCGCCCTGAATTCTTTCGATTTCTCCGGACAAGTGGTACTCTGCCTTGGGAACATCGTAAAGGGTGAACTCACAGTCTTTGGAAACAAACACTTCTTCAGTGGTCAGATTTACAAGTTGCGCCCTTACCTTATACTTTCCCGGAAGTTCCGGATTGGTCCAGGTATCGGAAATATCGGTTTTCGTGATACTTCCGTCAAAGCTTTGATACGTCACCTGATAGAATACCGAATAATCCTCTGCATTCCCCTCGAAATCGGCTAGCGTTACATCAAGCAAATCTCCGACGATAAACGGAGTGGTTTCTTTTTTGCCCTTTTCTTCTGCAAGAATGCTGTTTACCTCTTCCGCTACGGTATTTACAGATTCTTCATCTGCGCCGTCCGCAATCCGGACAACCTTTGCACCGCTTTCGTAAATCGCCTTCTCGAAGTATGCCTTGATGACATCCGATTTAAACGTCACATCTTCATACAGATTCGTAACAATTACTTTGGCAGAGTTTTCGTATACGAAAGCATCCTTTACATATTTTAAGATTCCGGCATAGTACTCTTCCTCCGAGTCCCATTCACACATATACAGCTGTGGATTTAACCAACCGTCATCCCATTCGCCGTTATCATACATATAGGCATAGTTCTGCGCGCCCATCCATAATCCGTTATTCGGCTCTCCGCCACGCCAAGCGGTAAAGGTATTCTCTTCCTTCGTTACCCATTTCCAGTTTGTTTCTTCTTCGGCATCCGAAAATCCCAGAGTCAGGTAACCTGCTCTTCCCTCGCTGATCATAATGTCCCTTACGAAATCGTTCTCCGCCTGCGAAGATATGGTAACCAGATGTCCGCCCATCTTTTCGCATGCGTCTTTGGCATCATCCCAAAGGAGAGCATCTAGGGGAGCATAGTAGAAATGTCCGTTCGATTCATAAAGATGGGTGCCAAAAAGGAAACCTTCAACATAATAATCGGGAAGTCCTCTAAGCGCATTCGCATAAGATTCTTTGCCCTCTAAATCTTCCGTAGTAAGAAGCAGGACCTCCGTCGGGATGGTTCTGTCTATTCTGCATTCAAGGCTGTTTTCTTCTTCTGCATTTTCAAGAAGATAAACTTTCGGAAGACTCTCTTCCCCATGTTTACCTGTTGCAACTGTTTTTAAAAGATATAGTTTATCCGAAGAAAGAATTGTCTGATTGGAAAGGGTTTCCCAAGCATCAGTCCCTACTTCTTTTATACTGCAATTCAATGTCAGAGCATTGTTTTCCTTTACTGATATATCAAGTGTATAAGCGCCGTTCTCCTGTATATCTTTGGTAATCTTTGCATCAAATGTCGGACGTTTTACCACGGGGATGCTATCTTTAATCGCGAATTCTTCTGACCAGAGACGATAAGACGCAAGCGCATCATTACCGCCTACCGGATTATCCTGTACGGTAACCGAAATATGATACTCTCCGGGAACTGTGATTTGTTCCTTGAAAGATTCCGTTTCTTCCACTATAGTTTCCTGCCCATCTTCTGCGGCAATCACATTTCCGTATTCGTCATACGGTTTATAAGTATAGGCATATCGTGTCTGATAAAGAGGATCTTTTTCATAATCGAGATAACTTCCGCTATATTTCAGATTCTGCCCGGTGATTATGATATCCGCTTCTTGACTTTCCTGTTGTCCGGAAAGGATTGTAGATAGAATCAGATTGGACGAAAAATTATCCACTACCGGAATAATGACTCCGCCTGATTCAATTAGGGCTTTCTCTGCGTTCGCACAACCCTTCTTCGAAAGAATCCCGGAATAATTAAAATCTCCGATCAGATACAGGCTTTCAGTCTCTAAGTTGTACTTTTCGTACATAGAACGAATGGCATTCTCAACCGTATCATCGCCGATTCCGTTTAATACGTTATATTCTATGTTTGGAATAAATCCTGCTTCCGTTAAGGAATCCAGCACAGAATTAACCGCATCCGTTAAGGTAGTTTTCTCTTCTTCCGTTTTACAGATAATAATCAGTTTCGGCTGTTCATTAACGCAAACATCCGCCTCTGCTTTTGGCGCACGATTTCCGATTTCAAAGTACTTCTCGCTGACAGAAACCGGTTTTATTTCAGAGATATTGATTCCCTTTTCTTCATACAACGTTTGAACTTCCGGGTCCAAAATTTCCGATACTGTCTCTGTAATCTTATATTGTCCGACCTGATTTAACGCAAAGGTCGCTGTCTCGTCTGCTGTCTGAACGGATGTTACAGGTTCTTCATATGTACCGTTTCCCTTGTTGTCATACCATATTTCATAGGTTCTTATGCCCAGTTCATCGCCGTCGGCAGAATAAGACAAATCCGTAACGGAAACGGATGATACCTTGTTTTCGTCGCGAAGGAAGTAATCGTCTGCCATAAAATCCGAAACTGGAAGCAGGTCAGGCAAAACATGAATCGTTTGTATTGCTGTGTATTCTTTCTTTTTGTGCTGGATGGATGCCTCCGCTACATAATCCCCCTGTGCCCTAAAGACGATTCCAATCTCCTTCTTTGAATCACCGGGAAGAATAAAATATTCTTCATCTTCCGAAAGAATGTCTCCTGTTTCTGCATCCTTTACCGTCCAGGTAATGTTCTTATCTTTTACCTTTGAAATCCAGGCATTGTCATTTAAAGACAGGTTGATTCGATGATTCTCCCTGCCTTCTGTTTCACCTGTTATAACCGGATCGACCACCTCCGAAAGGCAATCCAGAACCGCCAGATCATCCTCTGACGCCGTAACCGTAAGATTGCTCCCATAATAAAAAATCTGCTTTGCAATAATCCTGCCTTTCAGATTTAAGTCACCGGTAATCATGACATATCCGTTCGGCGCGTAGAAAATTCCTTTCAGTTCACTGCTTGCTGCATTAATCTGAATGTTCCCGTTTTCCGAACAAAGAAAAAGGAAACCTCCGTCAGCACCTGACAGATAGTCAAGTCCCATCTGGATGTTTCCTGTAGCTACAACCACGCTGTTCCCAACACTGCATGTACTGCTATAGATTCCCACATCTCCGTTTACAATCGCATTTCCCGAAAGAATGGTATTCTGAAAAGAAGTATATCCGGAATAAACCGCAGCATCCTCTCTGATTTCGACCCTGATTTCCGGAACAATCTGCGGCAGTTCTACCGGATTGGTATATGTGTGCGTTTTGCCAATCTTAGATTCATACTCCGGATCGGATACACTGATGGTAAGACAATCATTTCCAGATTCGATGGTTCCTTCCACTTCAATCTCATTTCCGCGATAAACAAATCCACCATTGGAATGAATGTTTCCATTTACTTTCACGGAATTTGCATTCATAGAAAAAACGCTATCGTCAGCCCCATTAAAAAGAGCATAATCGAAAGCGTTTTCAGATAATGGTTCTCCTCCGATGGAATGAATCAGGTTACGGATTTCGGCTGCATAAGCATTAAGTGCAGTGGCTCCCACAGAACACAACGTTACAATTGCAAGAGCCATCGCAAGAATCCTGGTTCTTAATGTTTTAAATACCTTACTTGACTTCTTCATTTTCCCCTTTTCCCACAAAAACAGCTGCAATATATTTTACAAATTCGTAAAACAGATTGCAGCCGAACTATCTTAACAAACGTCTTAGACTTCAAGCTTTGCGTCCATATATTTCTATATGTTTGCCTATTCTATCTTTCTTTGCGTAAACGCCTTTCTATTCTATATCTTTTCCCTCTGCCGGTCAACCCGGATAAAACTCTGATAAAACCAGAAAAACATAAAAAATGACTGTGAAAATACATCTTTTTCAACTTTTTGAATCGAATACTCTACATTTTCAATCATAATTTCCCTAAAAAGTATGTTTTATTCAACATATAAATTTTTTATTAACTTTTAGATTCCGTTCATAAATACTATAAGAATATCCTTTTTCGAATCCTCTTTTATGTATGGCATTCAAGACTGCAAGCAGTGCCCCTATTATCATCGGGCATCATGCTTGTAGGATGGTACGCCCCCCAATCCCCTGGAACCTCACTTCAATCGGAGCCATTATGAAAATAATATTATTTTATTTTTTCTTCTTTCCTCTTCCGGTTTTCGGCAGCATACTCTTATAAACATTGGAGTATTTTTCAACAATTCCGGTAAAGAATTGGATTTCGGCCGGATCCATTTTGTTGAAGTTCATGCCAAGCTGCTTGCTGAGAGTTCAGATTTAACTTTGCCGAAAGAAATTATAGAAAACATCTATAATTAAGACGGATTGAGAAAAACCCTTTAAAATAAGGGTTTTTTAATGCCCCCAAAATAGGTCCCACCTTGGTCCCATCCCCTTTTAGCGCAAAAGAAAAATCCAGAAGCCCTTTATTTATAAGGATTTCAGGACTTTCCAACCTACGTGCGCTAGAGGATTCGAAGGGGTTAATATAACTAAAAACATTGTAAAATACAGGGTTTACAAAGTTCAATAATACTTCTTATGTATTTCACTTTTTAATAATTCAAATTCATTCAACGCCTCTTTCGAATCAACAAAAATTTCATTGTTTTCACCTCTTCGTAGACAACGCATCCATAAAATATGTCATTTTCATCTACCACATGCGTAATATAAGGACATATATTTGCAGATTTTGAGCCTATAAATTCATAATTTGACGACGAGCAAAAATAATCTTATATTAGATGTATTCTTTTTATATTGAAAACATAATTTCTATATAAGGAGGATTCTGCGAATGGATACACGTGTATTGGAAGTTCAGCAATGGTTAAACAATACTTTCCCCACCTATTTCTATTATGATGAAAATGGAACTAATTCAGGTTCCTATCCAGTCAAGCCAGACGGAATGACAGGTAACACCACCGTAAAAGCTCTTGTAATGGCTCTTCAAATCACTCTCAGCCTCTCTCCTGTCGATGGAATCTGGGGCAATGCAACCAATAATGCATGTCCCACAATTTCCTCATCAACCTCTAATTCTACGCTTCTTAAAATCGTTCAATCTGGATTAATCTGTAAAGGATATAATCCCGGTCCACTAGATGGATTATGGGGAAGTTCTACATCAAGTGCAATTTGTCAATTTAAAACAGATCTTGGTTTTACTAACCCAGCAGCCACTCTATCAAACTACTTTTTCAAATCACTTTTAACTACTGACCCATCCATAGCTGCAAATAACGGCAATAGCTATATTCGCATGGTGCAACAATATTTAAATTCTAACTACTCGTATCTCTTTGTATCTTCATTAGGATATATACCTACAGGCGGTATATTTGAGCGAAAGACAAGCAAGGCAATCATTTATGCCTTCCAATCCTGCATTGGTACAACTCCCGATGGAATTCTCGGTCCAGCTACATTTTCACTCATGCCTACATTGGCGGTAGGCTTAAACAACAATGCCAATACCGTTAAGATTCTGCAAGCAGCACTAATATGTAACCAATTCATCGTAAGCAATTTAAGCGGTGTATTTGATAGCGATACTTCTTATGCTGTTTCTGACTTTCAGACTTTTATGTGCTTGAATAATGATTCTGCAGTAACACTAGGTTCTGTCAACAGAAGAACCTGGGGCGCACTGCTTTGGAGCAAAGGCGATACGGAGAGGGATTTTAATGCAATAGATACAAGCAAACGATTGACTATCCCATTTTGTTCTTATCTGTATCAACAAGGTATTCGATATATCGGAAGATATTTAACAAAACTTTCCGAAACTTCAGAGAAAAACATGACAGCCGATGAAATAACAATTATTCACAATTCCGGTTTTAATATCATTCCTCTGTTTCAAGAAAATAATAATATTGCTGACGATTTTTCATATTTAAAAGGTTATGAAAGCTGGAATAAAGCTATCCTGGCTGCAACCAAATTAAGAATTCCTCCGTCCATTATATACTTCTGTGTGGATTTTGATGTTACCGAATACCAAGCCGAAACCATTGTTAAGGATTTCTTTCAGGGAATAAATGATGCGAAGAATGTCAATCCCTCAATTTATCAGATAGGAATATACTCCTCTCGCAATACTTGTAGAATTATTCTTAACCAAAACCTTGCTACTGGTTGTTATATAAGTGATATGTCTTCCGCATATAGTGGTAATCTCGGATTTACAATACCTGAATTCTGGAACTTTGATCAATTCTATGAAACTTCTATAACTATTGGGAACCAATCAATACCCATTGACAAAGTTATCGCTTCAGAAAATGATACCGGTTTTTCTGCTTTTCCTATAATCGGGAATGACAATTGGAATCTTCATTCTTTAAATTATACCGATATCAGCAATAGCGCAAATACTGCTACTGCTATCACAAACGTCATTCCCCTTATCTATTCCCTTGAAAATGCATTTACAGCTTTGTACCCTAATGCTAATGAAACAGATTGTCTATATGCGGTTTTATACTATTTATGGAAAGATAAATACCCTAATACAGACTTTAACATTTCGCTTCCAACAAACAACGATTTTTATAATGCTATAGAAACAAACCCTACATACGCCCAATTAAAAACCTCAATTAGCACTTTTATAAAAGGTAATTATTTAATTATTAAAGATTCCCAAAATAAACTACTAGAGTTACCACATTTAGCAGTTGTAATCGCTGCATATCTTGATGTAAATATATCAGCCGTCAAATCCGAGTGGTTCGGCTGGGCTGGCGATTTAGCAACTGCCTTCAAGGAAATCAAATTACTTAAGGCCTCTCTAGGAAATGCATATATCGATGACATTACACACGCCCGGGATCGAATAGGAAGAATGGAAATCTCTCCAGACATTGTACAATTCAATTATTGTGATTTTTATGCCGATATAGACGGATTTAACATCTATACACTAATAGAAAAAGAAATCAATACCGAGAACAACTCTAATCATTTACTCTCGAACATACTTACCTATTATTATGGATCAACGTTCGATTCTAGTTCAAGATTACCGGTATTTATTAACAATTTACCAATAACGGAATATAATATAACCTCCATGACAACCCAAATAAAAAATTATTTTCTCGACCCCGCACAGTTTGCACTTAGATCTCTCAAAAGCAATATGGCGAATCCCTCGCAAGACGATATAAATATAATAACTGCTTGTTGTAAATCATTTACAGAAATAATAATGCACGAATTTAGTTTAGTTATATAATGCAAACAACAACCGACACTGTTCAAAAAGATACCGCCCGGTGAACCGAGCGGTATCTCATATTACTAAAGACAAAGTATCTACTAATCGTTCAACACTAACTTTATCAAATTCACCTTCCAAGTACTTGCTTAAACACTCTCCAACGTTTCGCGGGAAATACAAATCTACATGATTTTTGAAATTTGTTTCAGCAAAAAGCCAACCTTTGATGATATCATGAGACTCTGTTTTCTGAACATCGTGTACAATGATTGTTCCCTTGGGTTTAGACGTATCTTCATGAAATTCTCCAAAAATCACCTTTTTAAGGCCAAAGTATCTTAAACGCGAAATAACTGCTTTATTAATCCGCGATAAGCCTTCATAGGTATCAAATTCTGAATTAAATTGTAATTTGTTATGGTGACTTCCTCTTTCAATCTCTGGAGATTGAACATAATGGAGTTGCTTAGATGCTGCCATATTATCCAAAAAGATAAATGACTTATCTCTATCCGTTTCATATAATTCTATGCTATTGAAACAAAATTCTTTTTTGAAGGCTTTGACACTGCAATTACAAATAAGTGAAAAGCATTTCCCCACGCAAATCCCATTAGCTATATTTCCTGTCACAATCACTTGAGAAAGACTATCATCAATGGTATAGCAGGATGTAAGTAGTACATTGAGCAATTCATAATATGATGCATCGTTTAATAAAACCGTTTCATCATCTGGATCAGCTGTTTCAATACTAAAATTTTGTTCTCCGTCACACTGTTCAATATCTATTGAACTAATCCTATTCATAACAATACTAACAAAAGTAGTATTCAACTGTTTCAATGAATTAAGCAAACTAGCATCTTTAATTCTACCTAGGCGTATCGGGAACGGTACAACTTCCCTAGCCAACATCTTTTCAAATAACTCCTTATATAGAAATATCCTTATTCTCCCAGATTTACATAGGAAAATTAGAGTTTGAAAAAAGGGGATGTTATTTCTTATTTCCTCCTCATCCTCTAATTCAAACATATGAGGATCAATTATAATATTCATTATACTTCCTTCTTCAACGCAGCATTCATGAGATCATTAAGCAATTCCTGAGTCTCATCTCGAAAGTCATCTGGATAATCAATATTTCCATATCCAGAAATATTGCAAAGCGAAACTTTAGTCCCTTGCCTGTTTTGAAAAAAGTTGATAGCGATTAAATCTTTTCCGCAGTTTTCTTTTAAAACGTGATATCTAAGCCTAAGAATAAAAGACTCACTATGGGTTTCTACGATTATTTTTCTACCATGCTTAATTAATGCGATAAAAAAGTCTGCCAAGCGGCTTTGCGAAAATGGATGCAAATGTAACTCCGGTTGTTCAAAAACCAATGTTTCGTTCTTCTCTGACAGCAAGCCAGTTATTAACACAGGAAGTACCTGACTAGTACCGATACCAACATTCATAATATCTGCAGTTTTATTCTGTGTATCAGATACTGAAACTTTAATTCCAAACGAAGTAGCATGAGATACTTCGATAGCACTAGCAATATTCAAATGAGATGACCATTCATTCAACGCTTCCCATAATGATATCGAATCTTCCTCATTGTAGGGAAGAATGTATTTTTTTATTTTATTCTCATGTAACAATACAGAAGCGAAATTTGAACCAGTTGCTCCTACGTATTTAGGATCTTGTTCAAAACCAATGCTATACAAACCCTTAGGGTTTTCTCTGATAGGCCCAACAAAGTATAGATTACCTATCGCTTCCTCAAATTCATCATAAAAGCTGCTTGCCCAACGAGAGGAATCCATTATCAAATTACCATCATCATTAAATGAATGAGATACAAGAAATCGCGGCATAGTTTCTTCGCCTTCGTACGAAGAAACTTCTTTGGCCTCTTTGATATATTGGTCATACTTTTGTAAATATTTTTCATATACTTCTTTAAACTCAAGCATTTTGCCCGAGTTTTTTATGATAGCGAGCATACAATTTTTTTTCAAGTCCATAGGGAAACCAAAATACTCACTTCCCAATGGACTTTGTTGAAGACTATACTTTTCTATCAAATCAGTTAACAGTCCCGCAATTCTTTCCGCCTCCGTATCACCGCTAACATCTTGGTTCTTAATAAGATTATCATTCATTAGCCCCATATAAAATCCAGGCACGACCTTAGGCGAAACCAACGAATCAACTGCTATCTTACCAGTCTTTTTCCCCTCAACAATAATTTTCATTTCATTAATGAACTCTGCAAAAAGTCTGTTAAATATAATGTCATATTTCAGGAAGAAATTACCGGTAAGTCTCATGTTTCTTACCTGCATAAATACAGGAGTTTCATTACCATTTATAGAAAGTTGATACTTTCCATGCTCCATGCGAGTAAGCAAAATGCACCTATCTTCATATGTTATCTCAACGCTTTCTAGTTTTGCTTGCGATTCATCAGACGCTTTTTTGAAAAACCATTTTATACTATAGGAATCCTTGACATCCGTAGTTTCATTTTTCTTTATGCATCTAAAATCTAAACCAATACTAAATCCATCTTTTGATTTATCATTTATGACATCATCATAATCTCCCAATGCCACATATTGCCCCGAAAGAAGCAACTCGATATCATGACTATTGCATTCCATAGTCTGCTTTATTGCCAGTAAAGTCTGTATTGCTGTACTCTTTCCACTGCTGTTTGCACCCAAAAAAACACTCATATCGCTTACCGATATTTTTTGTGGTGTGGCATATGATTTAAAATTATCAATTTCAATGCAACTAAGAGTATAATCCATTTTTTCTCCTTAAAAAAATCAGTCAACTTATCGATAAGTTGACTGAAAATATGACTTAATATCTTCTGTGCTAATAACCTGATGATAATAGTCAGCTTTTTTCCACGGTGTCTGCGCATGCGTCAAGTCAACCAAAGTAAATGCACTATATCCAGAATAATCCCTCCATATAGCATCTAAAGTACTTTTTGCATCCGTATCAGATATATCTGAAATGCCTTCAGAACTAGGAATCTCATTTCTTCCATATTTGTGGAAATGGGAATAAACTTCTGTATTAACAGGCCCATATTGCCACGCTTCAAACTCCCCAGCAAAAATAGGTTTATTATCCCATACAAAGCTCCAACCCTGAGCCAAATACAAAAGTTTTTGTAATTTAAGCGGTGTCAATGAACCTCTTTTCTGTGTATAAGACAAAAAAACGAGGTATTTAGCCGCTTGTATAATGGATATCATAGTTACCTCCCTCAAATTCCTTATCATAATTTCAACTTCTTCGTGAGACAAGAAACAGAAACTTGATAGCAAAAATATCCTTTATTTAGTATAACAAATATGACAGCTATGTTCAATTCTTTTTTTTAATATGATAGCGTAAATGTGAACTTCCCGAAAAATTAACTCTCGTTACTTAAAATTCGTCATCCTCATCCCAATCTTCGTAGTCCGGGTATTGCTCCAGAACCCCGACCGACTTGATCAGCTCAGGATTTGTCTTTCGCTGCTCATCCTCAATTTTCTGAACGTGTATCGTGAACATCCAGTCATCACCATAGTCATAGTGTAGCGAAAAATTCTGACCCTTTACCAACCCTATCTTATCAATGGCTATATCCGTTGAAGGACCGCCATTCTCCGGATCGTATTGATAACTGTCTTCACTGTACATCCTATTATCCATGCAGAATTCATACAGATGCTCATGGATAAAATCAAATGTGTCTAAGATATATTCGCACAGCCTGTCCAGTGTTTCTTTCCCGGAGATCTTTATTGTTCGATATATTTCCCTTCCATGCCCTGCAGGGTATACCTTCAAAGTATATCTCGACATTACTCTTCCCGCTTTCTTTTTAAATATCCGCTTTGCCCTTCAGGAAATTCAGCACCTCATCCAAAGTCCTCTTGCTCTTGAAGTATACTTCCGTGAGCATTTTAATGTCTTCCTTTTTCTTTTCTTCCTGAAGTTTTTTATACTCTTCCTTTGCCCGTTCGAGATCTTCCGACATCTTTAATATCTTCTTTTCCTGACGTTCCAGCCTAGTTGCCACATCCATCTTTCCTCTTGCCATATCTTTATCTCCTTTAATTCGTCACTGATCTAAGCTGCTTGCCAAGTATTCCTGCCTCTTTTTTGATAGTTGCCTCCGTCATGTTGAACGCCTGCAAAAAATCCTTCTGTGTTGCCGTGACCGCATGATCCAGTCGATACCCCCCGTCCATCTGCCGTATGATTTCTATCTTATCCAGTTCTTTCAGTGCAGCAGGAACCGTCATATAGTTTTTCTTTTTCTGCAACTCTCTCATCCGATCCTTTAAACATGTGTAAATCTTATTACGGATGATCAGTGCTATAAATTCGATAAAGATCTTTGCATGTGTAGGTTCATCATGATATGTCCGGATACTTTTCTCTCCCAAGTATGACTTATCACCCCTGAAAAGTTTCTCCGATGCGTCTCTGCTCTTGTACAGATCCAAGGCATCCGAAGCGCTTATTTCCGAAGATGTGATGATTCAAAAGTAACCACAAAGTTTGATGGCCCGTGATATTACATCCTTCCTTTCCCTTATTGCCTGCAGGATCTGATCCTGTTTTCCTTTATGATAATAGATCAGGTCAAAGTATTCTTCGTAGCTGCTGCTTATTTT